>ERZ857801.1060-NODE-1060-length-32266-cov-3.191953_pt1 | contig 32266 bp, 22 predicted proteins | sample MGYA00519762_ERZ857801 | MGnify/ENA primary metagenome ERZ857801 (study PRJEB31778, sample SAMEA3449368) | human gut metagenome | biome: human gut; feature: human-associated habitat; material: faeces | place: United Kingdom | collected 2010/2012 ...
GCTATAAGGTGTACTGGGAGACAGGGGCACAGGTGATGTCAGACATTGCGGACAAAATGCTGGAAAAGATCCAAAAGACAGATATGTTTGAAGGTGTACACCGCATGGAGTATAAAAAGGCAGTAAGCAATGGGAATATCGTCATACTTTCAGAAGAAATGGATGAAAAATATTTGCAGCTCGTGAAATCTCTGGCTATACATGAGAAGGAAGAACTGGCGACAGATATTGCCATTGTATATACACCTTTAAATGGGGCAGGAAGCAGACCGGTACAAAAAATTTTAAGGGAAAGGGGATTTTGTAATGTTTCCATTGTGGAAGAACAAAAAGATCCGGATCCGGATTTTACAACAGTTGGATACCCCAATCCTGAAGACAGAAAAGCGTTTGCCCTGGCAGAGAAGTTAGGAACAGAAACAAACGCGGAAGTACTGATTGCTACAGATCCGGACAGCGACAGAATGGCCGTAGAGGTAAGAGGTGAGAACGGAAGCTATGTCGCTTTAAATGGAAATCAGACGGGCGTACTTCTTATTGCGTACATTCTGGAGGGAAGGAAAGAGAAAAAGAGCCTGCCTGCAAAAGGTGGAATGATAAAATCCATTGTCACAGGAGATATGGGAGCAAAAATCTGTCAGGCATACGGCGTCAAAACCTATGAAACTCTGACCGGCTTTAAAAATATCTGCGGAAAAATACCGCAGCTTAAAGAAGAGGGAAGAGAATATGTCTTTGGTTATGAAGAAAGCATTGGGTATGCAATCAGTGAAGAAGTCAGAGACAAAGACGGAATCAGCGCTGCGATGTATATATGTGAGATGGCGGCGTACTATAAAAAACAAGGCAGGTCACTTTTGCAGGTATTGGATGCGCTGTATGAACAATACGGATTTTACAAAGAAGAGCAGGTCTCCTTTGTGCTGGAGGGCATGAAAGGAACAGAAAGAATCAAACGTATCATGCAAAGGTGCAGAGAAGAACAGTTTGTACAGTTCGGCGGAATGAAGATAGAAGAAAAAATTGACTATAGGAACGGGTATAAAGAAATTGCCAAATCAGATGTACTAAAATTCGTGCTGGAGGATGAAAACTGGTTTGCAGTCCGCCCGTCAGGAACAGAGCCGAAGATTAAGTTCTATTTTTACGCCAAAGCAGACAATGAGCGTGAAGCCTTAAAACGTCTGCAGAAAGTAAAGGAGGATGTACTCTCCTTTGCAGAAGGAATTGAATAACAGCAGAATGGAAAGATCAGCTATGGCTGGTCTTTTCTCTTTTATGGATTTTCTTGTGCTATAGGCGGAAACTGGATAGAATAGAGCATAGAAAGCAGGTGACAGTTTTGAATATAGAGGCATATGACACGGAGTCTTTGAGAAAGCTTGTCAGACTTCTTGAATATGAAAACAGGATATTGAAAGAGAAACTGAAAAGAGAAAATATTCCATATGAGGAAATACATCCTTTCGAAGAGATGATGGATGATGCAGAAGCGTACGATCCGGATCAGGGAGGACGTATTGTTTATCCCCCGTTTATTACAGAGGAGATGGCAAAACGCTTTTTTTCTATGTTTTGGGGAAGGGAAGATGTCTATGCGAAACGGGGCAGGAATGGCGGTTATTTTCCTCAATGTGATAACAGATGGAACGACAAGCTTTGTCCAAAACAGCAGGGAGAAAAGGTGTTTTGTGATGAATGTAAGAATAACCAATGGACAAGGCTGGATGTGAAGAAAATCATTGCACATTTACTTGGGTACAAAGAGGATGGTTCAGATGTAATCGGTGTATATCCACTCTTACCGGACGGAACATGTAGATTCCTTGTGTTTGATTTTGACAATCATGAAAAGGGTGCAGAATCAACGGATTTTGCGAATACCGATAATGAGTGGCATAAAGAAGTGGATGCCCTCAGAAAAATGTGCGAGATAAATGGCATTAAGCCGTTGGTCGAACGTTCACGCTCTGGGAAGGGCGCCCATGTATGGATTTTCTTTAAGAAAGCGATCGCTGCTTCCCAGGCCAGAAATTTTGGATTTCTGTTATTGGATAAGGGGTCCGCCTCTATTAACTTAAAATCTTTTCACTATTATGATAGAATGTATCCTTCACAGGATGTGGCAAGCAGCATTGGAAATCTGATTGCGCTACCTCTGCAGGGACAGGCCCTTAAAAGAGGAAATAGTGCATTTGTAGATGAAAACTGGAATGTATACCCCGATCAATGGGGGATTTTACTTAATAAGACAGAAAAGCTGAGAACAGAAGATATTGAAAAATATATGGCAAAGTGGCAGGCAGAGCTGGCGGAAACCAGAGGGGGACTTACCGGTACAGGTATGAATAACAGGCCAAAGCCTTGGAAAAAGAAGTGTGAGTTTATGAAAGCGGATGTTGTCGGTAAGCTTCATATGGTACTTAGCGATGGTGTCTATATCGATACATTGAATCTTATGCCGAGAATACAAAATCAGATTCGCAGTCTGGCGGCTTTTGATAATCCGGAATTCTATAAAAATAAGAGAATGGGATATTCAAATTATTACAATTTCAGCTCTGTTTATCTGGGGAAGGATATAGACGGTTATATTCAAGTGCCAAGAGGATTGAGAGAACGAATTGCAGAGGAATGTAACAAAACCGGAATAGCTATTGATATATCTGATAAAAGAGAAACGGGACGGCCAATCAGAGTTTGTTTCAAAGGAGATTTGCGGACGCAGCAGGAGCTTGCGGCGGAAAAATTGTTATCCTATTCAGACGGCGTGTTAAGTGCAGCGACTGCATTTGGTAAAACGGTTGTGTGCAGCTATCTGATTGCAGAACGAAAAGTGAATACACTTATTTTGCTGCAAAGTAAAGATTTGCTTAACCAATGGGTGGATGAGCTGAATAAATTTCTGGATATCAGGGAAGAACCGCCAGAGTATGAAACCAAGACGGGAAGAAAGAAAAAAAGAAATAGTGTGATAGGTGTTCTGCATGGAAATAAAAATACATTAACAGGCATTATAGATGTTGCAATGGCGGGTTCGATGTATAGTAAAGGGAAGTTTCATAAGCTGCTTCATTCCTATGGAATGGTAATCATGGACGAATGTCATCATGCGGCATCACATACATCTATGGAGTTATTGCAGAAAATCAATACAAAATATGTGTATGGAGTCTCGGCTACACCAAAACGTGGAGACAGCCTGGACAAGATTATTTATATGCTGCTTGGACCGTTAAGACATAGATTTACAGCTTTAGAAAGAGCACAGGAACAGGGGATAGGACATTATTTTGTTCCCAGATATACGAGAGTGGTTGATACGGCTGACAGTAAGGCGGACATTAATAAAGCGTATAGTTTGATTAGTACCAGTAAGGTCCGCAATGAAATGATTGTAAGCGATGTAAAAAAGAGTATTGCGCAGAAGAAGACTCCGGTTATACTAACCAGATTTAAAGAGCATGCGGAGCTATTGTATGATATGCTGAAAAGGGAAGCCGACTATGTATTTCTTTTATATGGTGGAAATTCAGATAAGGAAAATGCAAATATACGGGTGAAGTTAAAACAGATTCCCAGAGAGGAAAGCCTTATTTTGATTGCGACGGGCCAAAAGATAGGAGAGGGCTTTGATTTCCCGAGACTTGACGTATTGATGCTTGCCGCACCTGTATCTTTTGAGGGGCGCCTGGAACAGTATGTGGGAAGATTAAATCGTGACTATGAAGGGAAAGAGGCGGTTTATGTATATGATTACATTGACGTACATATGAGATATTTTAATAAAATGTATGGAAAAAGGTTGAGAACATATAAGAAGACCGGATTTTCTATATGGATGGAGAATACGAAATCTAAACAAATGATTAATGCGATATATGATTCCGGTAATTATACCGAAAAATTTGAACAGGACATTGTGGAAGCAGAAAAGGCAATCGTGATTTCCAGTCCGGATATCCGACAAGATAAGGTTGAGAGACTGTTATTACTGGTGAGGAAAGGACAAGAAAAAGGTGTGAATGTAACCGTCATTACGACAGAACCAGAGGAAGTTATATATGGTAATGTCGATGCATGCTGCGAATTGATTCGAGAGATGCAGCAGGCAGGAGTTAATGTAGTGACAAAAGAGGAAGTAGGAGAACATTTTGCTGTGATTGATGGTGAATTGGTATGGCATGGAGGAATGAATCTACTTGGCAAGGTGGACGTCTGGGACAATCTGATGCGTATAAAAAATCATCAGGTGGCAGCGGAGCTGTTGGAAATTGCAATGGGTACGGCAGAAAAACCGAAGGAAACAGAAAAAGGAGACGAATAATAGTAGGATTAACACGAGTGGAAGCGTAGACTTTGTTTATTGAGTATAGAATGATGTATTGCTTATATCAATACAATGTAGTATATTAAACATAGAAAAGGGAACACTGTTTCTATGAAAGGAGTTGTTGGTATGGCAAAATCAGCAAGTGTATATGCAAGAATTGACCCCGTATTAAAAGAACAGGCAGAAAGCATTTTATCCGCACTTGGTATTCCGACATCGAATGCGATAGATATGTTTTTTAAGCAGATTGTTTTAAAAAAAGGATTGCCTTTTGAAGTAAAACTTCCGTATGAAAGGCCGGTTTGCATAGATAGTCTTACAGAAGAAGAATTTCATGCAGAGCTTGAAAAAGGATATGCGGATTTACAAGCAGGGCGTACAAAGCCGTTAGAACAGGCGATTGCAGAAATGAGCAGGGATTTTAAGATATGAAATTTGAAGTTGAATTATCCGAAAAGGCAGACAGAGATTTAAGGAATATCTTTCTTTATATTGCGATAGATTTATGCGCGCCTGAAACTGCTGAAAAGCAAGTTAATCGCTTATGGAACGCTATGCGTTCACTTGATGAGCTGCCAGAACGACACCGTCGTTATGAAAATGAACCGTGGCGCAGTCGAGGCATGCGAGTCCTTCCTGTAGATAACTATGTTATATTATATATTCCGGACTTGGAAGAAAAGATTGTGTGCATTGTCGGTGTTATGTATAGTGGACGTGATATAAGCGAACAATTAGAGAAGATTTAATGGGATAAGAAAATTGAGTACGATATAAAAAAAGTAGTTGATCTTTCGACCAGCTACTTTTTTCTATCTGTTTTATCCAAATAACCGGTTTGCTTCCTTCATCCTTTCGGCAATGGAAACACCGAATGGGCAACGCTTTTCACAGCTCTTACAGACAATGCAGTCTTTGCCGGACGCAGACAACGCGTGATAGTGTTCCTTTACTGAGTCAGGGACCTGTGATTGCATAACAGCAAGATCATATAGCTTATTTACCATAGCGATATCAATGCCTGCTGGACAGGGAGCGCAATGACCACAATAGGTACATTGGCCATAATAGGCATGTGCAGGTGCCTGTGACAAAACTGTTGCATAGTCTTTGGCTTCCTCCGAAGCGGTTTCGTAGGCAACAGCTTCTTTTACCTGACGGACAGAATCGAATCCTACCATTACACTTGAGACGGCAGGGCGGGTCAAAGCATAGTGCAGACATTGTACTGGAGTTAAAGAGACACCAAAAGGAGAGGTCTGCTCCGAAAACAGCCTGCCGCCGCCATAACCTTTCATAACGGTAATGCCTACCCCTGCTTTTTCACAGTTCTTATACAGCTCGACACGTTCCGGTGCGATGCCGCGCAACTCCTGATGGTTCTGATAGGTATGCAAAGAATAATAGTCCTCCAGATTTTCTGTGGGTGGCAGCATATCGAAGGCGGGATTAATACTAAATAGGATGACCTCGATTTTTTTACTCTGTACAGCAAGGGAGGCAACCTCAGGATTGTGGGTACTAAGGCCAATATGACGGATGGTTTTTCTGGCTTTTAACTGTTCTATATAGGAGAAGAAATCTCCCCTCATCACCCTGTGAAATTCTGCTGGTTCGTCGATATAGTGTATCATTCCCAAGTCAATATAATCGGTACGAAGCCGCAGAAGCAGATCTTCAAATGCCGGAATGACCTTTTTCATATCACGTGTGCGTGTATACTGTCCGTTTTCCCAGATAGAACCGATGTGCCCCTGAATGATCCATTTTTCACGATGCCCTTCTATAGCGGCGCCAATATTGGAACGAACATTTGGTTCAGACATAAAGCAATCCAGTATGTTGATTCCCTGCTTTTCACAGAAAAAAATGATTTCATGTACCTCTTCTGCACTGTGCCGTTCCAGCCATTCTCCTCCCAGGCCGATTTCACTGACCTTTAGTCCTGTTTTTCCGAGTGCTCTGTATTTCATAATAATTCCTCCTTCTAATATATTTTATTTTCACGGATAAGATGCCGGACAGACAGGGAGAGTATTGCCTTCTTGAACTGTAGGAGGCAATTCCCTTATATACATGCCTATACGGTTTAAAATACTTATTCACAATTATACCAGAAAGAGGAGTTGTCCGACACTAGAATCTATATAGAAATCAATACTATATGGCAATCTCTTTAGAAGTAGTTTATAATAAACCAAGTTAGAACCAGCATATAAGGAGATAGTGCGGCCGATGAAGGGAAAAGTGAGAAATAATATTTTGCTGATGATGACAGCATTTATTTGGGGAAGCTCTTTTGTGGCGCAGAGTGCCGGAATGGATTATATTGGACCGTTTACATTCAATTCTGTTCGTTGTCTAATGGGAGCTGCGGTGCTGTTTCCTGTGATAAAATTTCTGGACAGACAGAAAAAAACGGTTGGAAGAATAGAAAAGGGAAAAGAGATAGAAGAAAATAAAAAGACTCGGAGAAAGGACAGACAGAGCCTGCTTCTTGGGGGCTGTTGTTGTGGTGTTATTCTGGGCGTGGCGAGTTCCTTGCAGTAGTGGGAATGTATTTTTTATGTATTACGAAAGGATTTGCCATTGGAAAAGGAGATTTACTCGTGTGTATTTGTTCGGTGGTTTTTTCGTTACATATCCTGGTAATCGATTATTTTTCGCCTCGTACTGACAGTGTGAAGCTGTCCTGCGTCCAATTCTTGATAAGTGGTGTTATGTGTGCAGTACCTATGCTGATCATAGAGAAACCTTCTTTGGAAGAAATCTTCGCTGCTTGGCTGCCACTCATATATGCGGGGGTATTGTCCTGTGGAGTCGCTTATACATTACAGATTATAGCACAGAAGGATACAGATCCGGCAGTTGCGTCGCTTCTTTTAAGTCTGGAGTCAGTATTTGCCGCACTGACCGGATGGGCTATTTTAGGAGAAAGACTTTCTGCCAGAGAGATGTCTGGCTGCGTATTGGTATTTGCGGCAATTATTCTTGCACAGCTTCCGGAAGGAAATACGGAAAAGAATGAGAAGAAAGACGGATAAAATTCCCCTTATCTCTTGTCATACTGCATTCATATCCCACAGATGTGGAGATGGAGACATTCCGTCTGATAAAGAGTAGTGTTTCGGGAACAGTATAGTACACAGACAAAACCCCTTACCTGCGTATATAACTGAATAAAAATACAGGGAAGAGCTTCCGCAGGAATGGTCTTCGTAGGGGGAATTTAGCTTTCGAGAGTATTCTTTACCCATACAGTTGGAGACATACCGGTATATTTTTTAAATAACTGACTAAAATATTGCGGATTATTACCATAGCCGATTTCTTCGGCAATGTTACAAATTTTGTCGCTGCCCTGCTTTAACAAAAGTTTTTTTGCTAATTCCATCCTTGTATTTGTCAGATAGGCTGAGAATTTGATTCCGGTCTGTCTGACAAACTGTTTACTGACATAATCTACATTCATAAACAAGTAATTTTCAGCGATCCATTTTAGTGAAAGAGAAGAATCGGCAAGGTGTTCATTGACATAGGCAAGAGTCTTTTCAATAAAGTCTTTGTATACGCCGGCGTTTTGGTTTGTCTGGAACAAATAAGGGCTGTGTTCCATGAAATAGGAGCGTATGGAATCCGCTGTTTCCAGTCCGCCCAGATGTACTAAAAATTCTGAAATGTCTGGATTATATTTCTTGTAATAAGAACTGTTATCCGCATATTTTAATATCAGACTGTTTATTATTGTTTTCATTAAATCTGTATCACTCATCTCGGAGAGCTGCTCCTGAAAGGTTTGTAATATCTGCATACTACCATCATCATTGTCTTCAGAGAGTGCTTTGGCAGTGTTATAGGCAAAATGAAGCAGAGCATTATGATTTACGGTTTTGATTTTATGAAGACCGTCCATCAGATATACGACTTCAAAACGGCGCAATTTTGTAAGCAGTGTCTGTAACAGGGCAGAAAGATTCGGGTACAGTTTGTATTCAGTCTGAAAATCCGTACGGCATGCGGGAAAGTGCATTTGCGACAAAAACAATGAAAAGTTATCGACATTTCCATCGGTATTCGGATAAAAAAGAACAAGAGTATTTTTTACATAGAGGATGAAACTGCGAGTTTCGGGAGAGGAAAGAGCAGACTCCCAATTCGCATGGATTTCCTCCAGGGCGGCCGTCAGACAATTTTCAGGAAGGTAGTACAGATAATGCAGGATATAATCAGTGTGCTGAAAATCTAAAAAATGTTCATACTGCGAGAGAAGTGTCTCCGGCGGAAGCTCATTGGAAAGACTCTCTGTGATAATACTGCGCAGGATAGTCTGATACAGAGTGTTGGCGAACAGCAGATTTTTTTCCTGGATTTCTAAAAATGCGCGGCGTCTTTGACAGTCTGCGGTTACTTGTTTCATTATATCTATAATTTGGTATTCGTTACAAGGTTTTAATAGATAATGCCGTACTCCGTATTGCATTGCCTCCTTTGCATACTCAAACTCTCCGTAGCCCGAAAGAATAATAAACTGAATATTCTGATTAAGCTCAGATACTTTCTGTATAAGTTCCAATCCAGAAAGACCGGGCATTTTTATATCCGTCAGAACAATATCCGGATATTCATCTAATACCATATCATATGCTTCTATCCCATTTTTACACAGACCAACGACTTCTATACCTAAGGAGTTCCAATCGATGAGATCGTGAATCATTTCTCGTATTACTCTTTCATCATCTGCAATTAATAAACGTAACATGTTTGAACCTGCTTTCTTTTGTGATTATAGTATGCTGCCGGTTTTATATATGGTGATAAGGAAATATTATTTCCGCGACAGCGAAATCTTCTTCATTGTACAGGGAAAGTCCGTATGTGTTTCCCCAAGTCAGCTGTATCCTGTGGTGGATATTTAAAAGTCCGATACCGAAACCGCTAGGTGTGTGTCCCCCTGCTTCTAACTTAGACAACAGGTTGTCTTCGAATTGGGAACCACTGTTTTTGACGCAGAGTTGTATGAGGTTATTTTCCGTTAAATGACCACATATATAAATATAGCAGCCTTCCGTCACCTCTTCCAGAGCATGTATGATAGAATTTTCTACTAGGGGCTGAAGTATCAGCTTAGGAAGAAAGGCGTCTTTTAGCATATCCTCTATCTCTATCTCATAATACAGCCTGTCATCATACCGTATTTGCTGGATTGTCATATAGTTCTCGATGAGTTTTAATTCCATGCCCAGCGTATAATTCTGCGTTTTGGAGCTTAAAGTCGTACGCAGTAGATTTCCGAGAGATTCAATCATCAGGGAAATGGTATCCGCATGGAGAGCCTTAGCACGCCAGTTGATAGATTCCAGTGTATTGTACAGAAAATGGGGATTGATCTGTGCTTCTAAAGCCTTAATCTGCGCTTCTTTCATTAACAACTCGTTTTTATAGTTGACAGTAATCAAATCTTGTATTTGACATGCCATTTTGTCAAATTGCTGATGAATGATACCCAGTTCGTCCATACGGGTACTATAATCATATCCTACATCTATGATTTTATCTTCGGATTTTCCGAAAGACTGCATTTTATCGATAAGTGTGTTAAAATGGCGTGTCAGGCTGTTTATAAGAAAACTTGAAAACAATATACACATGAATATACCAAATCCAAGAATAAGCAGACAGCGTACATACGCCTCCTGCAGGGTCTGGTGAATATCAGCGTAGGAAACAAGACATACATATTCCCAATCATAATTCGGGATATTGCCTTTTACTGCGAAATATTTCTGGCGCTCCAGTGTGACAATAGAATAGGTGTCATCGGAAATGTCGGATAGCTTTTTGACAGAAGTATCCGACATTCCTTCCGGACGATAGATGAGATTCGTTCCATCTGTTAATACATAATAAGCGGAATTATAGTCTTGATGGAAATTAGAAGCAGCAGAAATTAAGCGGTCTATATCTATCTTGAGCGTTAGGATACCCAGAGGTTCCAGACTCAAATGTTCTACCTCCCGGATAGAACGGGTAAGGAACAGACCGTCTTCTTTGGCAAATTCTGTTACCCATACAGCTTTTCCGCCAGCTTCCTGTGCGTACCGGTAAAGAGTGGGCGCGATTTCTTCGGGAATAGGTTCCGAAGAGGAAGAATAGGAGGTCATCTCAAAATTGTAATTATATAAATGGATAGAGGAAATATTATTTTGTTTATACTGAAGATAATAGTTCTGTATGACCGTATAGAGACGGTAATAATGTTGATTATTGGCGGTGGATATGTTTTCGTCGTGCATGGCGGATAGCTCTGCTTGTATCACACTGTCTGAAAAGATAACGTCAGCCAGTGTACCTGCAGCATCCAGCGTACGTTGGATTTCTGTAGAGGAGTAAGACAGGGAATCGGCAGTTGAACGATAAAGAGACTTTGTATAGGCGTTGATGATAATATGGATACCGGGTATAAAAATAAATATACACAGAAAAATATTTACAAATACGATGATAAATGTAAATTTATATTTTAAGGAAAGATTATTGATATATTTTTCTATTTTTCTTTTTAGTTTTTTCATACTTAGAGCCCCATTTCAAAACGATATTCGGTTGTTAACAGTGTAACAATTCTTATATAAATAGACAATGGATTATAGAGAAAAGACGGTTTTTTTGAAGAAAAAGACGGTTTATTTCATCGACTTGTTTCCGGGAATCCTTATAATAAAAGTTACGAGAGTAAGACAGACATAAGGTAAGACAAACCACATAAAAAGGAGGAAAAAATATGAGGAAAGCAAAGAGATGGACGGCATTCGCACTGACGGGCGTACTTGCTGTTACTGCACTGGCAGGATGCGGAAGTTCACAAAGCGACGGAGAAAAAAAGGAAGCAAAAGGGGGAGACAAACAGCTGACCGTTTCCTGGTGGGGAAATCAGGTTCGTAATGAAGGAACGCAGAAGGCGCTGGATCTGTTTGCAGAAGAAAATCCCGGAGTGACATTTGACGGTCAGTTTTCAGAAGGCGCAGATTATTGGAACAAGCTTGCTACGTCAGCGGCGGGAGGAAATCTTCCGGATGTTATTCAGATGGATTATGCATATCTGGATCAGTATGCAAGCAGCGATCAGCTTCTGGATTTAACTCCTTACATTGAAAATGGAGATATCAATGTAGAAAACTGCGATGAAGGCGTATTGAACTCTGGAAAAGTGGGAGACAAATTATATGCGCTGTGTATTGGCGTGAATGCGCCGGCCTTATTGTATAATAAGACGCTGCTAGAAGATAACGGGATCGAAATCAAAGACAATATGACGACAGATGAATTTATTGATGTTTGTCGTGAGGTCTATGAAAAAACGGGATATAAGACAAATATCAGTTATGGCATCAGCGTGCAGTATCTGGAGTGCTGGCTGAGAGGAGAAGGGATCCCGTTGTTTGAGGATGGCAAACTGGGTGGAGATTCTTCCAAGCCATATGAAGAATATTTTAAGATCTATGAAGAGGGAATTACAGAGGGATGGCATATTGAATCCTCTGTGTACGCAGAGCGAACGGTCGGAGCGCCGGAACAGGATACATTGGTTTACGGCTCTGGTCCGGACACACGTTCCTGGTGCGCGTTTGTATATTCCAATCAGTTGTCCGCATATAAGAATGCTGCGCCGGATGACATGGAAATTGGAATTACAACATGGCCGTCAGACGATCCTTTGAAATCAAATTATCTGAAGCCAAGCCAGTTCTTCTCTATTTCAAAAGATACTGAGAATGTAGAAGAGGCAATCAAACTCTTAGACTTCTGGACAAATTCTGTAGAGTGTAACGAAATTTTACTGGGAGAAAGAGGGGTGCCGCTGTCATCCGAAGTATCTGAAGCAATTCTTCCGAAACTGGATGAAAATGGACAGCTTGTGACAAGCTATATTAACGATGTTGTAACGCCGAATTCTTCACCAATCGATCCGCCGTATCCGGATGGTTCAAGTGAGGTGACGGATACATACTGGAAATTATTGGAGCAGATCTGCTATGGCGAGATTTCTGCAGAAGAGGCAGGAAAGCAGCTTTATGAAGAAGGAAATAAGATTTTAGCTTCAAAGGCAGAGTAGGCGAGAAATGGAGTAAGTGATGAAAAGACTGAAACGTATGATGGGGAAGGAGGAAACGGCAGGGTTTATTTTTACTCTGCCGTTCCTGATAGGATTTTTGTTCTTTATGATAGTGCCGATGGGAATCTCCTTGTACTATTCTTTTTGCAAGTTTGATATCCTGACCCCGCCTGAATTTATAGGGTTAAAAAATTATATAGATATGGTGGCGGATCCCACGTTCTGGCAGACAGTAAAAGTGACGTTTTTCTTTGCTTTTGTTTCTGTTCCGCTGAAACTGATATTTGCTTTGCTCGTGGCGCTGCTTCTGTTACGGAACACGAAATTGTCCGGCTTCTACCGCGCGGCATATTATCTTCCGTCTATTATCGGCGGTTCCGTAGCGGTATCTATTTTGTGGAAACGTATGTTTGCTGTGGACGGCGTGATCAATAAATTGCTGAATACAGTGGGAATAGACAGTAGTGTTTCATGGCTGGGAGAGAAAAGTACGGCAATCTGGGTGCTGATTCTGCTGGTTGTGTGGCAGTTTGGTTCCTCCATGCTGATTTTTTTGTCAGCGCTGAAGCAAATTCCGAGTACACTTTATGAGGCTGCAATGATGGACGGTGCGGGCTCGGTAAAGAGATTTTTCAAAATTACCCTTCCGCTTCTGACGCCGACGATTTTCTTTAATCTGGTTATGCAGATTATTAATGGATTTTTAACTTTTACCCAGTGTTTTATTATTACACAAGGAAAACCGATGAATTCCACGCTTTTGTATACGGTGTACATGTATCAACAGTCGTTTGAATTTAGAAACACAGGATACGGTTCGGCGCTCGCATGGGTAATGTTCCTTATTCTGGGATTAATTACAGCGGTTCTGTTTAAAACAAAGAAATACTGGGTGTATGAAGGAGGAGTTTAATCATGAAGAAAAAGACGGTACGTTCTATCGTTTATAATGCAGTGGTACTTGTCGTCGGACTGATTATGATATATCCTCTGCTCTGGATGGTTATGAGTTCCTTTAAGGATACAAACACCATATTTACGACAGCAAATTCTCTGTTGCCGGATAAATTTACGTTGGATAATTATATCAATGGCTGGAAGGGATTTGCAGGAGTTGGATTTGAAATATTTTTTAAAAATTCTTTTTTCCTGTCCATTGTAGGGACAGTGGGAACACTCCTGTCTTCTTCTATTGTGGCTTACGGATTCGCGCGCTTTCAATTCAAAGGGAAAAAAATTCTGTTTGCCGCAATGATTACCACTATGATGCTGCCGGCGCAGGTGTTGATGATTCCGCAGTATTTGTGGTATAACCAACTTGGCTGGGTCGGTTCATATCTTCCTCTGACTGTGCCGTTTTTCTTTGCTATACAGGGATTCTTCGTATATTTGATGACGAACTTTATCGGAGGAATTCCGCGCGAGCTTGACGAGGCGGCAAAAATTGATGGATGTTCTTATTTCGGAATATTCAGGAGAGTTATCCTTCCGCTTATGAAACCGGCGATTGTAACGGCGCTTATCTTTTCCTTTATGTGGCGTTGGGATGATTTCCTGTCGGCTCTTTTATATGTAAACCAGTCAGATAAATATCCGGTCAGCCTGGCGCTAAAGCTGTTCTGCGATCCGGGTTCCTCATCGGATTATGGCGCGATGTTTGCGATGGCAACCTTGTCCATTCTTCCGGCGGTAATTATTTTTATTGTATTTCAGAAATATCTGGTAGATGGAATCAGCACATCTGGTTTGAAGGGATAAAAAAGTATTTTTAAAGTGGAAAGAGCGTCTAAGAAAAAGATAAGGCGTTCTTTCGTTTTGTTATTATAGAAAATGAAATGAGGAGGTAATTTTTATGCTGTACGGCGTTTCTTTTTATCCGGAACAGAAAGACAAACAGGAATTACAACATGACATACAACTGCTGGAGGAATCAGGGATTAATACGGTACGGATGGGAGAATTTGCATGGTGCCGTTTTGAACCGGAAGAAGGGAAGTTCCACTTTACATGGTTAGATGAAGTAGTAGAGGAGTTGGGCAAAAAAGGAATCCAAACGATTATATGTACGCCTACTGCTTGTCCTCCGGCATGGCTGGTTGAAAAATATCCGGAAATTCTTTATGTGGATAACAGAGGAATTACACGTCCGTTTGGAGGGCGTCGCCATTACTGCTATAATAATGAAATCTATCGTCGTTATTCCGGCAGAATTGCGGAAAAAATAACGGAGCATTATGGAAAGAATCCTTATGTGGCAGGATTCCAGATAGACAATGAGCTGGCGCAGGAGGGAACGGGCAGGTGCCACTGCGCAGTGTGCAGAAAAAAATTCCAAAGCTATATGAGAAATAAATATCATACAGTGGAGGAATTGAACCGTCGAATTGGCGGAGTATTTTGGTCAGGGGAGTATTCGGATTTTTCTCAAATTGAAATTCCTGTCAATACAATAGAGGTTGGAGCGACGCAACAAATTGAAGCGTTTTATGAGAATCCGTCTGTCAGGCTGGATTTTGAGAGATTTGCGGATGAGAGTCTCAGAGAATACCAGGATATTCAGAAAAAAGTAATGAAAACGTACACGAATAAACCGGTAACGACAAATGCTACAGGACTTGCTACGAATAGTATCGATTATTATAAAGGCTTTCGGGATCTGGATGTATATGCGTTCGATTATTATCCAGAATTAAGAGACAGCAAAGCAGATACTTTTCCCTACGCTTTTGGCAGAGGAATAAAGCAAGGGCAGAATTTCTGGGTGATGGAATTTATGTCAGGCGGCGGTCATCGATTCAGTGGTTCCGGAAGAAGACAACCTAATCCGGGGGCATTGAAAAAAGCAGTGTTTCAGGCGTTTGCCAATGGAGCAGGGGCGATGCTGCATTTTCAGTTCAGAACATTTCCTTTTGGAGCAGAACAACTGAATTATGCGATTGTAGACGCGGATGGAGTGCCGCGCAGACGGTATTATGAAATGCAGGAAACAGCGCGGCTGCTCAAGAAAATAGAAAAGTATGAGAGCGCGGAATTTAAAAACGAGACCGCGATTTGTCTGGACTATGAGACCTATTGGGCGCTTCGCATTAAGCCGGTCAATGATCCGGTATTTGAGTATTTGCGATATTGCGGAGAAATATATCAATTATTGGAAGCACAGGGTATACAGGCGGATGTTATCTCTGTGAAAGAAGATATTACACCGTACAAAACAGTTATTTTACCCTCTGCGTTTATTTTAGACGAACAGGACAGAGAGAGGCTGAAAACCTATGTGCAAAACGGCGGAAACCTCGTCGCGACATTTTTAAGCAGCGTGAAAAACAGAGATAATATCGGATATACAGAAACACTGCCGGCGGGACTGACAGACGTATTTGGAATTGAAGTAGAAGAAGTAGAGCCTGTATTCGAAAGTAATCATGCGAATATAAAGCTGGAATTGGACGGGAAGTATCTGGAAGGGCAGGACGGAATCTGGTGCGATTTATTAGGTGGTACGGCAAAGATGATAGGCAGCTATCAGGACTCTTATAAAGCAGGAAAAGGAATTGTTTCCGAGAACTGTTTTGGAGAAGGGCATGCCTACTATATCGGAACGGCGCTATCCGCAGAGCTGATGGAAGAATTGCTGGTATGGATCTGTGATAAGGCGGGAGTTAGAAAACATCCGTTTCAAAAGAAAAATGGCGTAGAGGTGGTTACTCGTTTCTATGAAGGTCGTCCGGTATACTTTTTTATAAACCAGTCCGGGAAAGCGGCAGAGATAGATCTGGAGGAACGCTATGAAGAATGTATTGAGGAAAAACAGCTGGAAGAGAAGCTGCATCTTGACAGTCAGGGGATCGCTGTACTGACTCCGTCTGTCGCAGGCGGATTAAAAGTAAACCATGAGAAAAATCCTATAGGAATCCAGAAAATTGAACAGATTTCATGGATACTGCAGTCAGAGGAGAAAAATATAAAACAAATGTCCTACCGGATACAGATTGCGCAAGACGAGGGATTTGCCCGACTTATCTATGACAGCGGGACGATATATTCAGAAGAGTCCGCGTATGTACGAATCGGAGAAGTGGACTTGAAACCGGTACAAAAATATTATCTCAGGGTATATGTGACGGACAGCACAGGAAGAAGTGGCTGTCTCAAAGGGCATTTCGTAACTACTCTGCACAGAGAAGAAGAGTGGAAAGGAGATTTTATTACTGTAGAAACAGAGGCAGAAAAGGAAAAATCGCAAAGCTTTTACGTACGCGGAGAATTTCAGACGAAAGGGGAAATAAAGTCTGCATATGTAATGTCTACGGCATTAGGGGTATATCATGCTTATCTGAACGGAGAAAAAATAGGAGAGGATGAGCTGACTCCGGGGTGGACGTCTTACCGGAAGCATATTCGGTATCAGATGTATGATGTAAAGGAGATGCTGCGGCAGGGAAAAAATGTGATCGGCGCATTGGTCGGCGCGGGCTGGTATAAAGGTAAAATGGGATTTTTACTGCGCCGTAATAATTACGGAACCAGAGCTGCATTTTCCTGCCAGCTTTTTATAGAATATGAAAATGGTGGAACAGAGATTGTAAAAACAGATGCTTCCTGGAGAGGGCATAAAGGGCCGATACTGTTTTCGGAGATTTATGACGGAGAATACTATGACGCAAGAGAGGAAATAGAAGGATGGAATAAGACGGAGTGCAGTTGTGAAAAATGGGAGAATGTCCGTAAAGTCCCTTGGAATGTACAAACCTTGAAACCACAAAGCGGAGCAAAAGTAAAATGTATGGAGAAAATTCCGGCAAAACGGATTTTTACCACGCCGGCAGGAGAAACGGTTGTAGATTTCGGGCAGAACTTAACCGGATGGATTGCATGCCGGGTAAAGGGAAAAAGAGGAGATAAAGTAGAACTGAATTGTTTCGAGGTGTTGGATAGAGAGGGAAATGTATACAGGGAAAATCTAAGGACTGCTAAGCAGACTGTGACCTATGTTTTAAAAGATGAAAAAGAGGTCGTTTTTTATCCGAATTTTACTTATCAGGGCTTCCAATATGCGAAGATCGCATCTTATCCGGGAATACCGAAAGCTTCTGATTTTACTGCCTGCGTTTTGTATTCAGAGATGGAACACACAGGTGATTTCCATTGTTCCAATGAGGACGTTAACCAGTTGCAGCATAATATTCTGTGGGGAATGAAAGGAAATTTTCTGGATATTCCTACAGACTGTCCACAGAGGGACGAACGGGTGGGCTGGACGGGGGACGTGCAGATTTTCTGCGGTACCTCCTGCTATTTAATGGATACGTATGTATTTTACCGTAAATGGCTTTGCGATCTGACGATGGATCAGAGAGAAGACGGAGGCGTGCCTCATGTGATACCGGACTTTATTGGGGATTGTCCGGGGAAGGACTGGCTGTTAAGCCAGGGTACCCATTCTGCGGCGGCATGGGCAGATGTGGCAGTGGTACTGCCATGGACATTATACCGGATATACGGAGATATGCAGATTCTGGAAGAACAATACGAAAGTATGAAGAAGTGGATTCAGTTTATGGAAAGACACGCTGAAGATTATATCTGGAATTACCGTCTTCAATTCGGAGATTGGGTCGCTCTGGATGCTGAAGAGGGCAGTTATTTTGGGGCAACGCCAAATGAATTAACCTGTACTGCTTATTTTGCATATTCCACAGGGCTTATGGAAAAAATCAGTACGATTTTGGGAAAAACAGAAGATGCGGCATATTATCGCCGCTTATACGACAATATAGCAGAAAAATATCAACATTCTTTTTTTGATGAAACAGGACACCTGATGGCACAGACCCAGACAGCGCAGATTATTACCTTACAGTTTGGGCTGGCACCGGAAGAATACAGGAAAAATGTGCAGCAGGATCTGCTGCGGCTCTTGCAGAAGGAAAACGGGCACCTTGTGACAGGATTCGTGGGAACACCATATTTTTGTCATGTGTTGAGCGAGGCAGGTTATATAAAGGAAGCATATGAACTATTGCTGAAAGAGGATTTTCCCTCCTGGCTGTATCAGGTGAAAAACGGAGCAACAACGATATGGGAGCACTGGGATGGGAAAAAACCAGACGGAACTATGTGGAGTCCGGACATGAATTCTTTTAATCACTATGCTTACGGAGCTGTAGGAGAGTGGTTGTACCGGGCAGTAGCGGGAATAAATGTGGCAGAGGACGGAGCCGGTTATAAGAAGATTTTAATACGTCCGTATATTGGAGGCAGGTTAAGTTACGCCAGAGGGACGTTCCGTTCTGTTTATGGAAAGATAGAATCCCGCTGGCAGGAGGAAAATGGAACTGTGACGCTGCGGATACGGATTCCGGCGAATACAACCGCGCAAATCTGCCTGGAACAGGCGACGGAGATTGTAAAAAGCGGAGAGATAAAATTAACATCATCTAAGGAAGGATATACAGGAAGTTGTGGCTCAGGGACCTATACCATTGTATATCGGATATGAAAAGAAAAGGGAAAGGAAGAAAAGTGGAAATAAGAAGAAAACAGCCCGTATCAGGCTGTTTTTCTTTTTATCAGTGTAGTGGCGACTTCTGTTTTAAGAGGAGGCTGTCCGGGAGCGTTTATAATAGCGGATAACCTTTGGGCCGCTATTTCTCCCATATATTGCTTAGGCACATGTATAGTAGTAAGAGCCGGTTCAATGACACTGGTAAGCGGAAGATTATCAAATCCAATGACAGCGATGTCTTCGGGGATTTTATAACCTTCTTCCTTAAACGCTTTGATGGCCCCGATGGCGATCAGATCGTTATCTGCAAAATAACAGGGAGCGAGTTCTTCATTTGCTTTCAGAATTTCACGCATATCTGCATAGGCGCCCTCTATAGAAGGGGTAAGACGGTGAATAATACTTTTAGAAGCAGACATACCACAGAAACGAATTGCTTTAAAAAATCCAGAAGAGCGTTCTGAAAAATTACTGATTTGATAAGCCGACTGCAGGTAGCCAGGCTGTTTTTTATATTTACGTATAAGATGCATGGCGGCAATGAAAGCACCTTGTATGTTGTTGATGAGGACGCAGTCGCAGGGAAGAGTTTCAAAATAGGCATCCAGAAGAAGTAGAGGACAGGACAGAGAGAGAAAAGGAGCGACATCTTTGGCTTCCATTTCAGTTCCCAGCAAAAGAATGCCGGAACAGTCAGAACCCCGTATGTCGGCAATCTGCTGTTCTATGGCTGCTGCCTCTTCATAGACATAACTGATCTTCAACGCAAGGTTCTGTCGTTTACACTCACGAGATATTCCTTCTGAAAGCTGAGAGAAAAATGGCGTGTCTGCAACAATAGCTCCATACTTTTTATAAATAATGAAATAAATAACATTGGTCAACTGCTGCCTGCGTTCCATGACTCTGGAAAAATCGTAACCATATTTTTCAGCGGTATCTATGACTAGTCGACGGGTCTGTGTACTTACGCCAGGTTTATGATTCAGCGCCATTGAGACGGCTGCTGCTGAAAGATTTAGTTTCTTTGCAAGTTCTTTTGCTGTGATTCCCATAGTTTTCCCCCTTTTTCATAATAATAAGAAAGGATATACCCTGGAGGGCATCCCGCAACACATTCCCTTCGGGAGGGCGGGTTTCACCCGACAAAGTATAAATTTTCCTTTCTTCTAGTATGAAGGATACAGTATAAAAAATCAATAATTAAGCAGATAATTAAGTGAATAATACTTAATTATTGGATGTGATTTAGTTAAACAAACATTATACTAAAATTAGAAATAAATAGTTACGGGATGGTGAGAAAGGAGAATCAGGAAAATGAAAAGAATAAAACTTGGCTATGTACCTACCAGGCGAAGCATTTTCAGTGCACCGGACGCGCTGAAATTTAGAAAGCTGACGGCACAGAAGCTGCAGGAATTGAAAGTAGATTATGTCGATATCACCGATATAAATGAGGAAGGGCTTCTGTATGATGATGCAGATGTGGAAAAAATTGCTGAGAAATTCAGAAGAGAAGGCGTGAACGGGATTTTGCTGGCACACTGCAATTTTGGTACAGAATACGTATGTGCACGTCTTGCAAAAAAAATAGGACTTCCGGTACTTCTCTGGGGACCTCTGGATGAAAGGCCGGAGCCAGATGGAGTCCGTTTAAGAGATACGCAGTGCGGGCTGTTTGCTACAGGAAAGGTATTGCGCAGATTCAGGGTGCCTTTTACCTATCTGACAAACTGCCGTTTAGACGATCCGGTATTTGAACGAGGAATCAGAGATTTTCTGGCGGTCTGTAATGTAGTCAGGACGTTCAGAAATATTAGAATTTTGCAAATCTCTACCCGCCCTTTTGATTTTTGGACAACAATGTGCAATGAAGGAGAGCTGTTAGAGAAATTTAACATACAACTGTCCCCTGTTCCTATGACAGAACTAATAGAAGCAGTAAAAGAGGTAAAGAAAAATAAGGAAAAAATGTTTGCTATGCTCTCTTATATCAGGGAAACAATGGAAATCCAGATTCAGACAGAGGAAGTGGAAACCGTAGCTGCCCTGGCACTGGCAATGAAGAGGCTGATAGAAAAATATGGCTGCCAGGCGGCTGCAATCCAGTGTTGGAATGCTCTGCAGACGGAATTAGGAATTATGCCTTGTGCGGCAAATGCAATTTTAAATGAGCAGGGGATTCCGGTTGTCTGCGAGACAGATATACATGGCGCAATAACAGCGCTTTTAACAGAAGCAGCAGGAATGGGAGAAACAAGAAGTTTCTTTGCGGACTGGACGATACGCCATCCAGATATTGAAAATGGGGAACTTTTGCAGCACTGTGGGCCATGGCCTGTATCTGTGGCGAAAGAAAAGCCAAAACTGACATATCCATTGGCGTTTGAACATCCAGGCAGTCTGACAGCAGAGGCGAAGCATGGAGAAGTGACTCTCTGTCGTTTTGATGGAGACAATGGAGAATATTCACTTCTGCTTGGCAATGCAAAAGGTGTAGACGGCCCCAAAGGCATGGGAACATATCTCTGGGTGGAGGTAGAAAATATCAAACGCCTGGAAGCAAAAATTGTGGAAGGACCGTATATTCACCACTGCGTCGGTATACATAAAAATGTGGTGCCAATTCTCTATGAGGCATGTAAATATATTGGAATAAAGCCAGACCTGTACGATCCAATAGAAGAGCAGGTGAAAGCATATTTACGAGGGGAATGAAAATGCTTGTTGAAAAGAACAGAGAAATTCCAGGAAAGGAAGTAGAAAATATGAATTTAAAAGCATTGGCATACAAGCTTAGAAAAGATACGGTTGATATTATCTGCTCGGGAAAAGCAGGCCATATTGGCGGTGACATGAGTGTGATGGAGATACTTACAGAACTGTATTTTTGCCAGATGAAAATAGATCCGGCAAATCCGGAGGATGAGGAAAGAGATTTGTTTGTTTTAAGCAAAGGACATTCTATGGAGGCATATTATGCGGTACTATCTGAAAAAGGATTTTTGGATAAAGCGGATGTAATGCAACGATTCAGCAAGTTTCAGTCTCCTTATATCGGACATCCGAATAATAAGCTGCCAGGTATTGAGATGAATTCAGGCTCTCTGGGGCATGGCCTGCCTGTATGTGTAGGTATGGCAAAAGCGATAAAAATGGATAAAAAAGACAGGCGCGTTTATGTAGTTATGGGAGACGGTGAGTTGGCGGAAGGTTCTGTATGGGAGGGAGCAATGGCGGCACACCAGTATAAACTGGACAACCTCTGTGCCGTAATAGATCGGAATCGCCTGCAGATTTCCGGAAACACAGAGGAAGTGATGGGACATGACGATTTGCATGAACGTTTCAGAAGCTTTGGATGGCATGTGATCGATGTGAAAGATGGAAATGATATTGATATGCTTCACGAAGCGTTTGAAGAAGCAAAGCAAGTAAAAGGTAAGCCTACAGTAGTGATTGCCAACACCGTAAAGGGAAAGGGTTCTTCGATTATGGAAAACAAGGCGGAATGGCATCATAAGGTTCCGTCTCCGGAACAGTATGAAAGCATTATGAGAGATTTAGATGCGGCAAAGGAGGCTCTTTTGTAAAATGGAAAAAACAGCGAATAAACAAAAAATATGCGAAGTATTATTAGAAGCGGCGCAGAAAGATAAAAATATTGTGGCATTGTGCAGTGATTCCAGAGGAAGCGGTTCCTTTACTCCGTTCGCGGAGAAATTTCCAGAGCAGTTCGTAGAGACGGGTATCGCAGAGCAAAATTTGGTGAGTATCGCCGCGGGCCTGGCTAAGTGTGGAAAAAAGGCATATGCAGTCTCGCCAGCCTGCTTTTTATCTACTAGAAGTTACGAACAATGCAAGATTGATGTAGCGTATTCCAACACAAATGTAAAGTTGATAGGAATTAGTGGCGGAATCAGCTATGGAGCACTGGGGATGAGCCATCATTCTGCACAGGATATCGCAGCAATGAGTGCAATTCCCAATATGAGAGTTTATATTCCAAGCGATCATCTGCAGACAGAAAAACTGATAAAAGCATTGTTAAAAGATGAGAAACCTGCTTATGTCCGTGTAGGCAGAAATGCGGTAGATACGGTATATGAAGAAGAAAACGTACCTTTTGAGATAGATAAAGCGTGTGAGGTGATAAAAGGAGATGCTGTACAGGACGATGTAGCGATTATTGCCTGCGGTGAAATGGTAAAACCGGCAAAGGGTGCTGCGGAAATGTTAAAAAAAGAAGGATATTGCGTATGTGTGCTGGATATGTATTGCGTGAAGCCTTTGGACAAAGAAGCAGTAGTAAAAGCAGCAGGAAAAGCTAAGATAGTTGTAACAGTGGAAGAACATTCTCCTTTTGGAGGACTTGGAGCGATGATTGCTCAGATTGTAGGAAGTGAGTGTCCGAGAAAGGTTATCAATTTATCTCTGCCGGATGCGCCTGTTGTTACAGGAACGTCAAAGGAAGTGTTTGATTACTATGGGTTAAATGCAGAAGGAATTGCGGCAAAGATCAGAGAAACATTATCAGCGATGGAGTGAGAAAAATGCCGGAAAAATATATTATCAGTGTCGATCAAAGTACACAGGGAACAAAAGCGCTGCTTTTTGACGAAAGCGGCGTACTTTTAAAACGTTCGGATCTGTTGCACAGGCAAATTATTAATGAAAAAGGCTGGGTATCGCACGATCCGGAAGAAATTTATCAAAATACAGTATGTGCCGTTAAAAAATTGGTAGAGACATCCGGGATAGATAAAAAGAAAGTGGCGGGACTGGGGATCAGTAATCAAAGGGAAACTTCGCTGATCTGGAAAAAGGAGGATGGCAAAGCACTTGCGGATGCAGTTGTATGGCAATGTGCGAGAAGTACGGAAATTTGCAGCCGTATCGAACAGACACAAGGAACGGCGGAAAAAATCAGAGAACGTACGGGGCTGCACCTTTCTCCTTATTTCCCTGCCTCTAAACTGGCCTGGCTGCTAGAAAATATACCTGGAGCACAGGAGCTGTTAAAAAGGCATGCATTATGTATGGGGACAGTAGATACATGGCTTGTCTACAGACTGACAGAAGGGAGCTCCTATAAAACAGATTATTCGAATGCCTCCAGGACACAACTGTTTAATATTTTCGAATTGAGGTGGGACGAAGATATTTGTCAGATGTTTGGGATAGATAAGGCGGATTTAGCACAGGTCTGTGATTCGGATTCCTGTTTCGGAAAAACGGATTTAGAAGGTTTCTTCCCGACAAAAATTCCGATACACAGTGTTATGGGAGATTCTCATGGCGCGTTGTTTGGTCAGGGCTGCATAAAGCCGGGGATGATCAAGTCTACATATGGAACAGGCTCCTCTATTATGATGAATATAGGAGACAGCCCTGTATTGAGTACGCATGGAGTAGTCACTTCTCTTGCATGGGGGAGAAAAGGAAAAGTTCATTATGTCCTGGAAGGAAATCTGAATTATACAGGCGCTGTGGTAACCTGGTTAAAGGAGGATATGGAACTGCTCACATCCGCGGAGGAGACAGAAATATTCTGCCGGAAAGCAGAACAGAATGATTCCCTGTATTTTGTACCTGCTTTTACAGGATTGGGAGCTCCTTATTGGGACAGCAATGCCAGAGGAATGTTATCTGGAATCACGCGAACAACGAAAAAGGCGGAGATAGTAAGAGCTGGAATAGAATGTATTGCTTACCAGATAGCAGATGTGGTAAATGCCATGAAGCAGGATGCAGATATGGAAATAGGAGAACTGCGCGTGGATGGAGGGCCGACCAGAAATAAGTATTTAATGCAGTTTCAAAGTGACATTTTGCATACAAAGGTTCTGGTACCTGTAGCAGAAGAATTATCCGGGATCGGTGCGGCATATGCCGCTGGAATCGGGCTTGGACTATATACAGAAGATATAGCCGATCATATCGACAGAAAAAAATATATACCACGTATGGAAGAGGAAACACGAACAGCAAAATATAAGGGATCGAAAGCGGCAGTCAGGCGTATATTGACCTGAGATAAATTTTACACGGTACAGGGTATAGAGATGGGGCCTATACCCTTGTGCTGCCGCAAGTATCCTGAAACGGTTCTTTTTGGTGTTGGATGGATTGCCTGTCCACTTGTATTGCTTACCGCATAAAGGTATTGATGACATGCAGGATTCCTTCATCATCATTAGATTTGGTAATAAAATCTGCGGTATCTTTTACAATAGACTGTGCATTTTCCATAGCAACGCCTAAACCGGCATATTCGATCATGGAAACATCGTTATAGCCGTCTCCGCAGCAGATCATCTGTTCAGCGGTCAGACCGATGCTGTTTAACAGCTTCTGGAGGGAATAGGCTTTATCAATATGCTGCGGCATAATTTCCAGGAAAAATGGTTCAGAACGGTAAATATTTAATAGGCCGTGATACCGGGCTTTTAATTTTGGCATACACTGCTCTAAAGCAGCAGGATCTCCGGGAATTAAGAGCTTATTAACCGGAAAAGCAAGGGCAGCAGGAAAATCCTCTACTATGCGTATATCCATTTTATTTATAAAGGATTCTTTCTGCGTATATTCATTTGGAGCAATACCGGAGATAATCGTTTCCGCATCATAAGAAAGAATGTCCAGTCCCGGGAATTCTTGAACAAACTGGTAAATAGGGGCGATTACCTCAGGTGGAAGCGTCTTGTTGTAAATGGCTTCTCCGGTAGAACATTGGGTAATACGGGCTCCGTTGAAGGAGAGAATATAGCTTCCATATTTGTGGAGATCTAACTTTTGGGCAAGGGGAAGTACACCATTGACGGGACGCCCGCTTGCCAGGACAACTTTTTTGCCCATTTTCTGTATTTCCAGAAGTGCTTGGCGTGTAGGTTCAGTAAGTTCTTTTCTGGAGTTTGTCAGGGTACCGTCCAGGTCAAGGACAAGCATCTGATATTCCATAACTATTACCTCATTTCTTTTAATCGTTCAACAATTTCAGGAAATTCCATTCCATGAGAAGCTTTGACAAGAACCGTATCGTTCTTTTTGAGTAGTTTATCTGCATTTTCCAGAAATTCTGCTTTTGTTTTAAAATAGTGTATCTCCATTTCGGAGCATAAAGATGTACGTTCGCCCTGTGCGCCCTTTGCCATGTGCGCAGAGTAATCACCGATACAGATCAGAACCTTGATTCCGGTTTTGGACGCGTAACGTCCTACTTCTGCATGTAGTTCGTTTATTTGAGGGCCGAGTTCAAACATATCTCCTAAAACGGCAACCGTACGTGTATCGGCCCTGGAAAGAACAGAAAGAGAGGACTTCATGGAAGCAGGATTGGCATTATAACAGTCGTCAATGATAGTAAGGTACTCTGTCTGAATCAGATTGTTTCTTCCGGCAAGAGGGACTAAATGTTCAATTCCCTGTATGATTTCTGCATCGTTCATTCCAAGTACACGTCCGACAGCAATGCCTGCCAGGGCATTGTATATCATATGTTTTCCCGGTATGGAGACATGAGCCGTAAAATCAGAATGCGGGGTAAAGAATCTGGCAGATGTGCCGTCCAAGCCATTGTCTTTTATATCTTTTGCATGATAAGGCAGCAAGGCGTCCAGTCCAAAATAGATGGGCGAGATTCCGTTAGAAGGCGAAAAGTTTTTTAGTTTATCGTCATCTCCATTTAAAATAATGGTGCCCTGTGGATTCATATAGTCAAACATTTCTGTCTTAGCCTTTAATATGCCATCCCGCGATTTTAAATTTTCCAGATGGGCGCAGCCGATATTGGTAATCACGCAGATGTCTGGACGAGCGATTTTTGCGAGTCGGCTCATTTCACCGAAGTCGCTGATTCCCATTTCAAGAACGGCGATTTCATGTTCTTCGCGCAGGCGAAAAACAGTCAGAGGAAGCCCGATTTCATTGTTAAAATTCCCCTCCGTCTTTAATACGTTGAATTTTTGAGACAAAATAGACGCAATCATCTCTTTTGTGCTTGTCTTGCCCACACTTCCTGAAATACCCACAACCTTAAGTTGCAAAACACGGCGGTAATATTCTGCCAGATCCTTTAATGCCTGTAAACAGGAGTTCACCAGAATATAGGGGAAGTCTGCATTGTCCAGCTTACGTTCTGATAGAGCACACAGTGCGCCGTTTTTCATTACCTGCGGGATAAAAGTATGTCCGTCCACGCGGGCGCCTTTTATCGCGATGAACAGGCTGTCCCGTTCTACTTTGCGGCTGTCAATTACGACACTGCCAACCTCTCTTATGGCAGCATCAGAACTGCCAAAATAGGTGCCGCCGCAGGCAGCGGCAATTTCTTTTAAAGACATATGTTTCATAAGGATACTCTCCTTTTTCGTTTTTTAAAATTATTTTAACCGATACTTTTGAAAAGCCTTGTCCCGATCCAGGTGTACATCCTTGAAAAACCAGATAATCCAGAGGAGAAACACAGGAATTGCAAGCCATTGGCTGATTAGAGTAAGCGCGGCTCCTGCAAATGCGAGAATTGCAAGCTGAAAATATAGATTGCGGATATCGCGGCTTATGCGCGCGCAGTCATAGTTTTTCTGTTCTTCGGGAGTAAACATATTAAAGCCAGAGACATAACGTGCCATCTTTTCTTTGCCGAAAGCAAATGGAAGAGCTGCAAAGAACATAATAAGTCCCATAAAAATACAGGAGACAGTAGCAATATGTGTTTCGATAAAATGATCCATATTAAAAGCTCCTTTCTTTCCCTTTGCTCTGTAAAGAAGAACGGATCAATATACCCTAAAGGGCATCCCGTAACACATTCCCTCCGGGAGGGCGGGCTTCACCCGATAAGGTATACCGGTCAATGATTACTGTGGGGAATAACGTGTTTCTAAAGATTTCTGGATAATAAGCTCGCACAGGCTTCCATAGTCGATTCCGACTGCACCTGCTTCCTTTGGAAGAAGACTTGCTGGTGTCATTCCAGGAAGCGTGTTCATCTCCAGGCAATAGAGATTACCTTTCTCATCCAAAAGAAAATCAGCTCGGCTGTACACGCTCAGTTTTAAGGCGCGGTAAGCTTTGACGGTCAGCTCTTTCATTTTGTTTTCTATTTCCGGACTGATGTCGGCAGGGCAGACTTCTTCGGAAGCGCCGTCCTGATATTTATTGGCATAGTCGAAAAATCCTGTTTTCGGGATGATTTCAATAGGAGGGAGCGCCTTGCCGTCTATGATGCCGCAGGCAAATTCGCGGCCTTTGATGTAAGGCTCTACAAGAATTTCATCTTCATACCGGAAAGAATTGTTTAATGCTTCTTCATATTCCTTTTCTGTATGTACAATATATACGCCGATGCTAGAACCACCGGAACAAGGTTTTACAACGACAGGAAGAGTGAGTGAAAAACGCGCCAGTGATTTATCGGTGTCATTTTTGTGAAGGCAGCCGCCGGCAGGAGTATCTACTCCGGCCTGTAAAAAGACTTGCTTTGTAAAATCTTTATCCATAGCGACAGCACAGCCGAGAGAGTCTGGGCCGGTATAACGGATTCCGAGCAGATCAAAGGTCGCCTGTAGTTTTCCATTTTCCCCCTCTCCTCCATGCAGGCCGAGGAAGGTAATATCTGCCATGCGGCATAATTCAATGACATTTGGGCCTAAGAAGCAGCTTGATTTGTCTGTGCGGGAAGCCTTAATTGCTTCAATGTCCGGCTCTGTGGTACGGATTCCCTTCGCGATTTCCAGCCCGTGTCCGGGCAGAGAAAAGACGTCCTCCAGATTAGCAGGAGGATTTTCTAAGCCTAAAAATACATCCAGCAGGTAGGCTTCATGTCCTTTTTCTACCAGCGTTTTACAGATTCCGGCGCTGGAGGAGAGGGAGACATCACGCTCCGTACTTAATCCTCCTGCCAGTACAATAATTTTCATAATCACAATCTCCTTTAACTTTCAATCTGTCATTTTTAAGTCAGTAAACATGCAAGCATATGTCTAAACACTCATAGAGTCTAACAATTTCGTTTTTGTGTCATAGAGTTTTTTGGATAGATCCACATATACCTTGTGCGGGTAGAAAAGACGCTTTGTCTCATCCCAGAGAGTCTCTTTTTCCTGCTTACAGTAAGCGGCAATTTCCATGACGGAAGGGGAGGTGTATACACATTCGCCATGGATAAAGACGGGCTTTAAGATTTCTCTCATGGTGTAGCTTCCCCCTGGAAGGCGTGTCTTTTTCCAGGTCGCATTCGGATCAAAAAGCAAGAGCTCTTCCGAAGTATCGTAGGTTTCGTCTACAAAACAGATGAGATCGGCGCGGATCTTTCCTGTTTCTTTATCATAGATTCGATAAATAGTTTTATTTCCTGGATTTGTAATTTTTTCTGTATTTTCTGAAATTTTAATTTTAGGTACAAATTCTCCTTCTTCATTCTGGATTGCGGCAAGCTTATAGACTCCGCCAAAGGAGGGACAATCTTTAGAAGTAATCAGATTGGTTCCTACACCCCAGGAAGTGATCGCGGCTCCCTGCATTTTCAAGTCATGGATGAGAAGCTCATCTAGGTCATTGGAAGCGGCGATAACAGCGTCGGGAAAACCTGCCTCATCCAACATTTTACGTGCTTTCTTGGAGAGATATGCAAGATCTCCGCTGTCCAGGCGAATACCGTAGCTTTTGGGCTTTATTCCGGCGTCTTTCATCTCTTTAAATACCCGTATCGCATTGGGAACACCAGATTTTAAAGTATCATAGGTGTCCACCAGAAGGGTACAGGAGTCTGGATATAACCGCGCGTATTCTTTAAAAGCAGTGTATTCATCTTTAAAACTCATAATCCAACTGTGGGCGTGTGTCCCCATGACCGGAACGTTGAACATTTTTCCGGCAAGGACATTGGAAGTTCCTACACAGCCGCCGATCATAGCAGCGCGCGCTCCGTAGAGTCCGGCGTCCGGCCCCTGGGCACGTCTCAAACCAAACTCCATAATACCGTCTCCCTGCGCGGCAAAGACAACACGCGCGGTTTTTGTAGCAATCAGGCACTGATGATTGATGATGTTCAGGATAGCAGTTTCGACAAGCTGCGCTTCCATGATAGGCGCAATTACTTTTATGATAGGCTCCTTGGGGAAGATTACAGTTCCTTCAGGAATGGCATAGATATTTCCGCTGAAATGAAATCCGCTTAGATAGTGTAGAAAATCCTCGCTGAAAATACCGAGCTTTCTTAAGTAGTCTACATCTTCATAAGAAAAATGTAGATTTTTAATATATTCAATTACCTGTTCCAGCCCCGCCATTATGGAATAACCGCCTTTATTCGGGTTCTCACGGAAAAATACATCGAAAATAACCGTTTCATTTTCCTGGGTTTCAAAATAGCCCTGCATCATAGTCAGCTCATACAGGTCTGTCAGTAGTGTCAGATTATGCGCACTCATAGTTCTCTCCTTTTTTATAAACCAGCCTGCCCTGGCAGGACAGACGCTCAATTAACAGGGAGTCACATAGTTACTGCGGCTTAGCCCTTGACGCATATTATAGCATATGTAAAGAAAAAGTAAAAGAAAAAGGAAGGAGGGAAGAAGGAGATTCGTAACAGTTCAGCCCGCGCCATTCGTAAAACCGCACTGCGTGCTTATCGTGGCTGCCGCCACCGTTTTACTCATTGATGGGCGCTTAAGCTCATACAGATGTACGCTCGCAAAAATATGCAAGCATGTTTTATGCTTCCCGCACACTGTATGGCTGAACTGTTCTGCAAAGAAAATTTTAATGATATATATCTTTCCAAAAGAAATAACTGTCATTCAGCGTTTTATCCAGATTTTCAAAGTCGCGGTTCTCAATGACATTCATCAGCTTTAAATGCGTGTCTATTAAATATTGTGCGTCTCCACTTTGAATGACCTTTTGGATTGTCTTTGCGCGGGAATCCTTTGTCAGCTCTACGACAAGAGAATTAATAAGCTGAATCAGGGAATTACGGGTTGCCTTTGCTATTTCATCGTGAAATGCAATGTCGGCGAGCAAAATCGCATCTGTATTTTCCGGGGTGTTTTTTAAAAGATTTACCAGCTTGTCACAACAATTTTTCATAGAGTAAAGCTCTTCTTTTGTCATATCTTTTTCAAGAATGATATGCATAATTCCGTTTTCTATCATTTTCCGCAAATCTACGAGATCGTTGTAAGCACTCTCCTTTTGGAGAATAATGTGGTAGAGCATGGGATTGATCATTTTGGCGGAGAAATCCGTACATACGAAGGTACCTTCAGGGCGTCTGATTTCCAGTACGCCGTAGGCGACAAGAATCCGGACGGCTTCCCGTACAGAATTACGGCCAACTTGAAACAGAGAGGCAAGCTCTGGCTCTGTAGGAAGCTTATCCCCGGGCTTTAATTCTCCGCTGATAATCGCATTGCTGATTCTGTCAATTACTAATTGTACGACGGAAGTGCTGTATATAGGCGCCAGAAAACGCTTTTCGTGTTCCATATATGTAAACCTCCAAAGTAAATAAACTACCAGTATCTATTTAGCATTATAACAGCTTTTAAGAAAAAAGACATAGGGGAAAATAATAAACATGGGATTTAGGGATGTTGCACAAAAATCATAATCAATAAATGTTGAGATTTCATAAATCGTAAAAATTATATAAAAATCTATTGAATTTTAAGGCAATGATTTATATAATACAAACAACATCCAACGTAGGATGTTGAAAAAACAAAAAGGCACGATTACGTCGTGCAAAATTTTTTGAGATTAAACATCCTATGTTAGGATGTTGGAAAGGCGGAAGAAATGCAAGAGGTATCAGTTGAAAAATTAAAAGAACAGGCAAAAGAACTTAGAAAGACGGCATTGACTATGATCTATAAAGCGCAGTCAGGACATCCGGGGGGCTCAATGTCAGCGGCAGACATTGTGACAGCACTGTATTTTCGGGAAATGAATATCCGTCCGGAAGAACCAAAGTGGGAGGAAAGAGACAGATTTGTTTTGTCCAAAGGCCATGTGTGTCCGATTTTGTATTCAGCTCTGGCGGTGAAAGGATACTTTGACAAAGAAATTTTAGGGACGTTAAGGAAACAAGGTTCTATTTTACAAGGGCATCCAGATATGAAAAAGTGTCCGGGCATTGACATCAGCACCGGCTCTCTGGGACAGGGAGTTTCCTGCGCGACGGGCATGGCGCTTGCAGGTAAAAGAGATAAGAAAGACTACAGAGTATTTACGCTGGCAGGCGATGGAGAATGTCAGGAAGGACAGGTGTGGGAAGCGGCTGAGACAGCGGCGAAATATAAGCTGG
>ERZ857801.1064-NODE-1064-length-32174-cov-2.935583_pt1 | contig 32174 bp, 25 predicted proteins | sample MGYA00519762_ERZ857801 | MGnify/ENA primary metagenome ERZ857801 (study PRJEB31778, sample SAMEA3449368) | human gut metagenome | biome: human gut; feature: human-associated habitat; material: faeces | place: United Kingdom | collected 2010/2012 ...
AAGATCAATGAACGGTGGGAAGCACTGCGGGAGGAATCCAATGCGAATATCCAGAGTGAAGAAGGGATCCTGAAACGCCAGACACGATCGATCCAGACAGAAGGACACTTTGGAGATATCAAAGAGAACGAAAACTTCCGGCGTTTTAATTACCGTTCAGCGGAAAAAGTGTATAAAGAGTTCATGCTGTATGCAATAGGCCGGAACATCCTGAAATACCACCGGTTCCTGCATCATGAAATCGAGAAATACGAAGGGAAAAAGGAGCAGAAAGCCGCTTAACGGATGGAGCGCCCCTTGCAATCCAGAACAGGGGACTTTTGCGCCCTAAAATACGAGGGATAAAAAGAAAGAGACAATCCAACAGAGAATTCTGTTCCTAAAAAAATCCGAATTCTCTGGGATTGTCTCTTTTCTGTGTGTCAGGGGTTAAAATTCGGTATTAACCGACTTCCCCTTTTCTTTATCTACGTCTTCTTAATATCAATACAACTGCTGCTGCCAAGATAACTAGCGCTACCACCGCTGTTAATAAAACTGGCCTAACCGCAGAATCATCTCCCGTTCCAGGAGCAGAAGAACCTTTCTCTTTTATAGGTTCTTTATAAACATTCGTAAATACAAGCTCTTTACCTGCTGTATCCACAGAAGCCTTCAAATGTCCCTGCAAATCATCTTCAACCGTTACAGTCACTTCATATGTCGTATCATCATACAGGATCGTCTCGTCTGCACCTGCCATCTCGGATACAGTATATACATAAGTACCGGCTTTATCAAAGGACAATGTCTCGAACCGTATTCTACCAGTTTCGTCATTTATCGCTTCCGCCACAGTCTCCCCGTCTTCATTCTTAAGGCAGAATGTAAATTCGCCTTCCTTGAGGGCACGACCATCTAACCTCTTAGATGCCCCGATCTGTACGCTTGCAGTTCCTTCTGTTTTATATGTATTGCAAAATGCAATCTTATCTACAGGATTTCCCTCGCTGTCCGTAATACTCCACTGAACATCCAAGGTGCCTATCCCTGTATCCGTCACATACGCAAAAGCCTTATAAATACGGCTGTCATAGCTGACTCCCCCAAGTGTTCCTATTTCCTCTCGGAGTTCATAAGTATATGTTCCCTGGCTTTCAAAGGTGATTCCACTAAGGATTACATTGCCATCCTCGGTATTGGTTCCCTGGGAAACGATATTTCCATTTTTATCTACCATTACGAAAGTAAATTCATCTGCGTTCAGCTTACGTCCTGTCAATTCCTTTGTGAGTGTTATACTTCCGTCTGTTGGCGAAGATGGATCTGTCGGTGTAACAAAATAACAGTTTGTGAAAGTAAACTGTATTCCTACAGGATTAGACAGCACACTTAAATGTCCGTTTCCATCGTCTGTCACCGTCACTGTAAACGTCTTTTCTGTTTCAGGATCGTTGGCAACTCCCTGTACTTCTCCTTCCTCTGTCACAGTGTATATAAACTCCTTTGTCCTGCTTCCGTCCGGATTTTCCTCTGCTCCAATCATATCCTCCATCGTATAAGTGATCATTCCGAAAGATATATTGCCTGCCTTATCATTTTGGGCTGTAATCTTCTCCGGCAGCTTCGCTCCATTGTTTCCTGACAAAGTAAAGGTATACGCCCCTGTAATATCAGGCGCATTGTCTCCTGACTGTACTTCATACTCCTTAAATCCATTTATAAGAATCTGCGCTGTCTCATCTTTACCATATGTATTGATAAATGTAAGTCCCTCATCCGGATATGTAACTGCAATAGCAAGACTTCCATTTCCCTTATCTTCCACAGTTACCGTGATTGCAAAATGTTCTGCATTTGCGGTCACTCCTTCCGGCAGGCTGCTCACATCCTCCGATACAGTATATTGGAATATATACATTCTATTTCCGTCTTTTTCTTTATACTCTGCAATACCGTCTTGTACAGCCTGTTCCAATCCTTCTGTCGTAAAGGTAACTGGATCGAACACAATTTTTCCCTGTTCTCCATCTGCCGCTGCCATATTCGTTCCTGTTGTCACTGTATTTTCATTTTTATCTTTTACCAGGAAGGTAAACATACCCTCGTCAAGATTCTGCCCGTTGAGTATTTTGGCTGCTTCCAGAGAAACCTCACCATCTCCTCCTAACGTACCTTTTGCCTCATATAAATTGTCAAATGTAAGTTCAACTGGAGCCTGTGTTTCTTCTGTATTTTTATAAACAAATGTCTGTGCTTCTCCATCTGAAGGAGTCACTGTAGTCGTAACCGTCATCACACCATCCCCATCATCTGAAACAGATATTTCTACCGTATATACAGTGCTGTCATTTGTATAGCCTTCCGCCTGCTCTCCAGTTTCTCTTATCTCATATGTATAAGTCTTTTCACTATCTTCCTGCGTAAATGTAAGACCCGTCAGCGGTATCATTGTGTCTGTACTTATTCCATTTTCCATGCCTGCTGCTGCGTTGGTAAATTCTTTTCCACTCGGATCTATTCCGGCTTTTTCTGCTGACGCTTCATCTGCCGGTGTAATATGGAAAGTAAACTGTCCCTGTGCCATTGCATGGCCGGTGAGGTTCTTCACCACAGAAAGTCCGCCTTTGGCATCATAATCTACTTCTGTAGAATAGCTGTTCCTGAAAGTATCATTTTCTTTTTCTATATGTGCGACAAGGCTGCCATTTAAATCGTCCGTAACTGTAACCGTAATTTTCGCTGTCCTTCCGTCATAGGTGATACCATTCTGTGTCGTACCGCCATTGGTTTCTGTCACATCATAATAGTAAACTCCTGCCTGTGTATAAGTAATTGGCCCAAAACCAAATGTAGCAGAATTTCCACCTGTTGTATCTGGTGTATCAACAGATACCTTTGTTATGTCCGGCATTGGTACATCTTGCGGTGTAATCTCTATTCCTTCGTCATCTTTACCGCCTGTCGGTGTCAAGGTAAATTCAAAGTTTTCTTTATTCCAGTCTTTTCCGGTGAATACCTTTGTAAACTGTAGATCTGTATCATCTACAACTATCTCTCCTGCTATATATGTATTCGTAAATACAGCCGTATTATCTGCTGCAGGTATACTACCTGTTTCACCTGCATCATTTGTTGTCTGTACCATAGAAGAAACCACCGTCATTGTACCGTCCGCGTTGTCTTCGACATGCACAGAAATCGTATATTGTGCTTTTGAATATGTAATTCCTCCGATTCCCCCTGCTTTTTCTGAAATATAGAAGATGTAGTCGCCTGGCTTACTAAATGTAATGTTCCCAAATGCCGCAGTCTTATGTTCACTTGTATTCTCTATTATAATCTCTCTGTCCGGCATCGTGATAAAGCCATCCTGTACAGCCTGTTCTGTCGTTTCATCTCCTGTCAAAAGGAACGTAAAGCTATCCCCTTCCTGCCATTCACGGCCAGAAAGAATTTTTTCAACCTGTAGAGTCGTACTTCCCTCTAAGCTTCCTTCTGCCTTATATGTATTTGTAAATGTCTGACTTCCCTGCGTATTTCTGCTGTATCTCAACTGTCCATCTATATCACGCACAGTAAAGGTTGTTGTTATTTCATGGCTGTCATACTCTACTCCTGGTACTTTACCATCCTGTGGTTTTAATTCTGCCGCTTTTACCACATAGGTTCCTGGTTTTGTAAAGGTTATATCGCCGAATTGCACTGTACCGTCCGCACTATTTGTTATGATTGTCTCCGAAGGAAGTATAATTCCATCCTCTGGATTTGCTGAAACAAGGCTCAATTCAAAGGAAAATTCCCCTTCTTTCAGTCCTTCCGCCCTGTCCCCATCTAAAACCTTCGTAAGTGTAAGAGGTGTAACATTGACAGTAAGAGGCGCATACTGATTATTAAATACTATACTTTGTGCGTCCTCTGTTTTCGTAAAGATACCATCTGACATAATTCCTTTTTCAATAATAGGTTCTTCTGCTGTCAAAGTTCCCTGTAGATCATCTGTAACTTTCACAGTAATCTGATATATAGTCTCATCATACGTCATTCCAGTACGTGGGACTTCTGGAATCTGTTCCCGTATCAGATAGTAGTACTCTCCTGCTTCTGTATACGTAATATTTTTCAGAAGGCGGATATCGCCTGTATAAGTTCCATCTCCATCCTCGTCCGTGCCTGCTTCATTAGAATTTGTTCCCAGGCTTTCCCCCATAGGCGCGTCATTTACTGCTTCTACAGTAAAGAAAAATTCACTTTCTTCCAGGCTCTGCCCTGACAGATTCTTTGTTCCGTTTAAGTTCACTGCTGTATCTGTGTTAAAAACCGCCTTATATGTATTTTCCCATATAAGTGATTCTCCTGTGGAATATGAAGTATCCACATGCATTGTGCCGTCCCCGTTATCTGTTACAGTTACGGTTACCAGCTTCGCCTCTGTATCATACGTCATTCCACCCAGGCTTCCTTTTGTCTCGGTGATCTGGTATCTATATGTCCCTTCTTCGGTAAATTCTATTGTACCAAACTCAACTGCTACACTGTTACCGGAAGTCGGTGTCACAGTCACCTCAGAGGATTCTGGCATAGGCGCCTTCTCCACTTCTTGCGGCTTTTCTGTGTTCTCTACTGTGAATGTAAATGTATCCCTACTCTGGAAGCTGCGCCCGTCTATCGTCTTTGTTCCTGTCAAATCCAGTGTTCCTATGGCTTTATATGTATTTGTAAATACAAATTCTTCCCCACTTGTTGTCACTCGAACTGTTTCTGTCTCCTCTACAAGTTCACTGGATACTGCTGCTGTAATCTCCTTTACAGAATGGTCATACGTAACGCCTTCATATACCCATTGTCCTGTTTCATTCTTAACGGCTCCTTCGAGTGGCGTACCGTCATACAGCCCATTCTCTGTCGGCTGCTTCTCTGTCACATAATACAGATATTGTTTCCCGATTGACTCCTGTGTGAAGGTAATCCCGTCAAATACAATATCTCCGGCAGCGATATTACTAATTTCTGTATTTACCGGCATAGGCTGAGTGCTGTCCTCCTGGTATGCGTCCTCACTTCCTATTGCCCTGGAACCACCTGCGCTAAGTATAAACGTATATGCACTATCCACAAGTTCTTTTCCATTCAGTTCCTTTGTTCCTCTCAAAGAAGCTGTCACCGCTTCGGCATTATATGTATTTGTAAAATCCAGCTCTCCTGCCGATACTGGCTGCCATGTGTCGCTTCCCGCAATCTGCTTTTCCAAAGTATGTGTCTCTGACAGTGTGCCGTTGCCTTCATCCTTCACCGTCACGATCAAGCGGTACAATGTTGCATCATAAGTAACTCCTGGCAGACCCTGTCCCCCTTCCGCTACATTCGGATTTACTTCCTGGATAATATAACGGTATTCTCCTGGTTTTGTGAATGTAATATCGCTCTTTTCACCAAAGGTAAAATCTGCTGTGTCACCATTGTCCGGCTCGATTGTCACTTCTGTTTCTTCTGGAAGAGGCGCATTCGGTGTCACCTGACTTGCGCGCAGCTTAAATGTAAAGCTGTCTGTTTCCTTAAACTCTCTTCCGGAAAGTATCTTTGTCCCAGCAAGACCTAATGTAACATCTGCATCTATAGTAAGTGGCTCTGTGCTGTAACGGTTATGAAAAACAACATGCGCATCTGCTGTTGTCATAGTCCCTTCTGCCGGATTGGAATCTCCGATAACTGCTTCCTGCTCTCCCACTGTTGTTTCTGTCTGTACAAATGCAAAGCCCTGTGGGATATTCTTTTCTTCTACTTTATATTCTGTACCATTGCCAATATGTGGTATTTCTAGGGACTGCCCATCTTTTAGTTCAAATTCGGCCACACCGTCACCGCCAAATTTTAGTTCTACTGTAGAATCAGAACTTCCCTCTGTATGCAGAACTGCCTGTATCGTTGTTTCTGCTTTTGAAGGAATAGTTACCTGGAATGAAAAAGCCTTATCAGGTGCAGTTAGCCCCTCCTCTGCAGTTACTTCTTTTTCTATTGTCAAAGAACTTGGAGCTTCCGCCTTAAGAACTCCGTTATTTCCTAAATATACCGTAAAGTGCCCTGTATCAAGATCTCCTGTAAATGTCGGATAATAATAAGCGGCAGCAGTATCCGTTGTATTTCCCTCTTTATGTTGCGTAAAATCTTGAAGATTTCCAAGTCTTGGAGAACCTTCCTTCAAATTGAGCTGTCCCTGTATAACTTCCGTATAACCTTCCATTAGGTCTGCACTCCGGCTCACCACTGCTGTACGCTTCGCGTTTCCGTCATAATAGTAAATCTGGAAATAATAGGTCGCCCCTTTATCATACTGTACCGCTGGTTCCCTGCACCCTTCATCTGTATATAAAGGTATATTTTCCTGCACAAAATAAAACGGATTTGTTTTTGCCGGAGTAAATTCTACTTTTGCATCTCCTACAGATGTGTCTCCTTGTGTATTGCCCGTATATACATTACTGTAAAAGTTTACTTTGCCGTCCGTACCTGTATGTTCCGCAATATATTCTTCACTGACACCTTCGAGGGTTTCCAGATCCACTCCTTCCTGTGCATGAATCGTATATAAGATACGAATAGGATATGCCTGGTTATTTGTATTACTTTTTACATTACCATCCGCATCTAATGCAATTGTATTTACTCGCAGCGGAATCACTGAAGCAGGAATTTTTACTGTGAGTATCTGGTGTGTATCATCTGTCTGCTCCACTGTAATCTGAATCTCGCTTAGATTATGCTTGCCATATACCTCGCTGTTAATTTCGCCTTCAAAGGTATATGTCACTTTCTGCCCTGCAGCAGAGGTTTCTTTTTTTGTAAATTCTGTTCCGCCAAAAATAATCTCTTTTACATCGGATACTTCCATATATTCTCCGATTGGATCCGTATAGGTAATATAACCATCTGTTGTCGGATCACTGCCTGTCACTTCTGTCGGTACCTGCGGCGTGCTGATAGATATTTCACTGATTATATCCTCAAATACCCCCACTACATCCCCTGCGGCAGCCGCATCATAATATCCATCATTATAAGTAAGAGAGGTTATATCGCCAGATTCAGGGTGTCTCATGGTATATGTTCCACTGCTTCCCCAGCCTCCCGAATCAACCTCTATTTCAACATTATTTCCTTGTGTATACTGTTCAAATGCCGTTTTGACTTGTTCAGCGATCTCATTATTCCAATTACCCTGTCCGGATGGATCTAATGTCAGATTGGCAAGATCCCTCTCGCCTGTATAATACGATTGTCCCCAGCTCCATTCTTCGTTGTCCAGAGAGGTAATTCCCATTCCCACCGTATAGACCCGCGCCGCATAGGGAGATTCTGCATTACCCTGTGCATAGTTATCTGTGATCTGCTGTTTCATATAGGAAGCTGTTGCCATAGCAAGCATGCCATTCCCATAATATGTACTGCTTCCGGGTCCTTGTCTGTTATCATTACTTGGACTCCACCAGCTTCTACTGGAAGAAGAATAAGTCGGAGAACCATCAGAAAGTACGATCACTGCCGGAACACGGTTGACTGTGGTCCCGTCCACCTGAACCGTAGTATCCTGGTTTTCTGCCAGAATATTCATCCCTGTATATACACCCATCTGAATGTTTGTCCCACGACTACTTCCCATGTCCAGGCATTCATCTGTATCCACACCCCATCTGTCAGAGGAAGGATTATTATATGCTACATCCTGTTCCACTGTATTATAAAAATAACGCCCCGAGCCTGTATAGTTGATAAATGTACCATTCTCCGAGGATGTATAATGTCCAAGTGGAAGCAGTGAAGCACTGTCTGTGTCATATAATATGACTGCTGCCCGATTGTTTTCATTCATTTCCATTAGACTGGCAAGTGACTGATTTACTGCTGTGACCGTATCATCCAAGTATCCGCTGTTTACCATCGAGCTGGAATCATCTATAACAAAAACAACATCCAAAGGTGCCACTGCCGATCCGCTTATTTCCATTGAAGTAGACAGTGCCGAATAGGATACCAGAAAATCTGCATCTCCCTTCTCCACTGTTACACTTCCCACGTCCCCAGTAAATACTGCATCTTCCGTATAAACAGTCTTGTCTGTCCATACGCGTCCTGCATATCTAGTAGACGCATTCTCGCCCAGCGACTGCATATAGTCTTTTGTCGTATTATTGTCCGCAGCCGTTTCCGCTGCAAGAACCTGTACAGATTCCTGGGGAAGAAGTACAAATGCCATTGCTATCACGGTTACGGCTGATACGATACCTGCACCAATCCTTCGTAGCTTCCTTCCTCCCCTTAATTTTCTTCCTTTTTTTGTCCTGCTCATTGCTGAAATCCCTTCCCCTTATAAAAATTTGGTTTATAGATGCTATACTTTCAGTTCCATTTATCTGCAAAGGTAATTTACATGGCAAAACAACATAATATTAATTATGTTGTTGTTTCTTTCTGTATTGGACTATAAATCCTTTGTCTGGAAAGAATATCTGCTAGAAAATCATCTACCTTTTTATAAGCTTTTACTTTTTCTATTAGGGATTTTTACAAAAGAGAGCATAGATTTCAGGCATACTGATTTTTATGTGTTTTTTGTATGCCTAAATATAGATATTAGCTTCAGAAAACCTAACGATTATTACCTTGAAATATGTTTTGGAAGTATTGACTTTTAAAAATATGTAGTATAAAATCAAGGGAAATAAGTATTTTCTAAGTTCCACATAATTATAGTAATTTTTAACAACATAATTAATATTATGTCACTTTGCCATTTGTCATTCCCCATATTTCTTCAATTGCAAAACAACATAATTAATATTATGTTGTTTTTATTTCTAAAATTTTCAATTGTTCTATATTCCGTTTCCACTCTGCAAGTCCTTCTGACGCGTATATACGTGTCACCTCCAGATTGCTATGTCCCAGAATATCAGCAAGATTGAGTAAATTTTTGGTCCGTTTATAAAAAACGCGTGCAAAAAGATGTCTTAAATTGTGTGGAAATACTTTTTCCGGCGCAATTCCAACCCCTATAGCTAACTTTTTCATTTCTCTCCATATATTGGAGCGATTTTTTTCTCTACCGGATTTCGTACAAAAAATAGGTCCGCTGCTGATTTTTTGCCTTTTAATAAAGTTCAAAAGTTTCTTTTGTAGGACTCGCGGAAGAATAACAAGTCTGTATTTTCCTTTGTTCCATACTTTAATTAACCCATTTCTAATGTTTTCAACACGAAAAAACTTCAATTCACTGATACGGATTCCTGTTGCGCCAATCGTTTCCATAATCATAGCCAGTTGCTCCTTCCCCTGTTCTCTGGCATATTGAATCAATTTGTGAAACTCTTCTTTTTGCAGCTCCTTTCCCATACTCTGCATATCCTGCCTCTGCATTTTTACTCTTTTTAAACGTAGCTTTCCCATATCTAAGAACTGTAAAAACTGATTAAGCGCAACAAGCATAGAATTGACGCTACTTACAGAATACTGTTCCATCAGCCACGTCTTATAACTAAGAAGTACCTCTTTACTAATTATTTTTTCTCTCCAAGAATACTCTATAAATTTCCTTACATCTCTAAGATATTTTTCTATTGTGGAAGGAGCATTCTCCCGTTCCTGTAGATACTTTTTAAAATCCGTTAACATTACCTTCTCAATCTGTATTCTGTCATTTTGCATACCCTTTGTTTCCTCCTTTAACAATTTAACTTCTATCATATCCGAAATCGCACTATTTCAGTCATTTTTGTCTAAAGGAGCGCATAAAAAGAAGAGAGTATAACAGCATTTTTATACTGTATACCCTCTTTTCTTAAATTTATAGTGCAGGAAGCTTTCCTCCTGCTTCTATATAAATGCCTTAATCTTCTGATAAATACTCTCTGTATCCAGTCCGTATTTTTTCAGAAGCTCCAATGCCGGACCAGATTCACCGAATGTATCATTGATTCCGATTTTCAACACCTTGGTCGGAGCCTTTTCTGAAAGGACGTCACACACTGCACTTCCCAGTCCTCCGATTACAGAATGTTCCTCAACTGTAACGACTTTACCTGTCTCTTTTGCCGCCGCAGCCACAAGCTCTTCATCCAGTGGTTTGATCGTATGGATATTGATGACCTTTGCCTCTATTCCTTCTGCCGCCAGCTTTTCTGCTGCTTCCAGACAATTTGCCACCGGAAGTCCGGTCGCGATAATGGTTACATCTTTTCCTTCTCTTAATACTACACCTTTTCCAATTTCAAACTTATAATCTGGTTTGTCATTGATAACCGGAACCGCGAGACGTCCAAACCTTAAGTAAACTGGTCCCTGATGTTCATACGCCGCACGCACCGCAGCTTTTGCTTCTACATCATCCGAAGGATTGAGCACAACCATTCCCGGAATCGTACGCATCAAAGCAATATCTTCATTACACTGATGTGTAGCCCCGTCTTCTCCTACGGAAATGCCCGCATGTGTAGCGCCAATCTTTACGTTTAAGTGCGGATATCCAATAGAATTTCTCACCTGTTCAAAAGCACGTCCTGCCGCGAACATTGCAAAAGAGCTTGCGAATGGAACCATTCCGGCTGCCGCCAGACCTGCCGCAACTCCCATCATATTTCCTTCTGCAATTCCGCAGTCAATAAATCTATCTGGATGTGCCTTCTTAAATACTCCTGTCTTTGTCGCTGCCGCCAAATCCGCATCCAGCACGACAATATCCTTATGCTCATTTCCAAGTTCAGCCAAAGCATTGCCATAGCTGTCTCTTGTCGCGATTTTCTTTACTTCTGGCATAATGCTTCACCTACTTTCTCCAAGTCTTTCATTGCAATTTCATACTCTTCATCGTTCGGAGCCTTGCCATGCCATCCTACCTGATTTTCCATGAAAGAGACTCCCTTTCCTTTCAGAGTCTTGGCAATGATCGCAGTCGGGCATCCCTTTACTGTTCTTGCCTCTTTAAACGCTGCTTCTATCTGATCAAAATCATTCCCGTCTATATTGATTACATGAAAATTAAAAGCTTCGAATTTCTTATCAATCGGGTATGGAGAATTGACTTCTGTGATTGCCCCATCAATTTGCAGATTATTATTGTCCACAATCACAACCAGATTATCCAGTTTCTTATGTCCTGCCAGCATAGCTGCCTCCCAGACCTGTCCTTCCTGAATTTCTCCATCTCCCAGCAGTGTATATACACGATAGTCCTTCCCCTGCAGTTTTCCTGCAATCGCCATTCCAACTGCTGCTGAAATTCCTTGTCCTAGTGAGCCGGACGTCATATCTACTCCCGGAATGTGCTTCATATCTGGGTGTCCCTGAAGATAAGATCCTGTATGACGCAGTGTCTTTAAATCTTCTATCGGGAAATATCCTTTCTGCGCTAAAACAGAGTAAAGGCCGGGCGCCGTATGTCCTTTAGAAAGTACGAATCTGTCTCTATCCGGATTCTTCGGATCTTTTGCATCTACATTCATTTCTTCAAAATAAAGGTAGGTAAAAATATCTGCTGCTGAAAGAGAACCGCCTGGATGTCCGGCTTTTGCACTATGTACTGCCGTTACAATCCCTTTGCGGACCTCGTTTGCAGTTTTCATTAATTCCAGTTTATTCATGGTTTCCTCCTGCTGCTTTTATTCGCCAAATACTGCCTTATAATCCGCCTGAAATTTTTCAATTCCTGCATCTGTCAAAGGATGATGTGTCATCTGCTCAATGACCTTATATGGTACTGTCGCAATATCCGCCCCCGCAAGAGCACAGTCTGTAATATGGATCGGATTACGCACACTCGCCGCGATAATCTCCGTCTCAATTCCTGCTACTTCAAAAATCTGTGCAATCTCTGCAATTAAATCCGTTCCCCTTACAGAAATATCATCCAAGCGTCCCAGGAACGGAGACACATATGTAGCGCCTGCACGTGCCGCAAGCAATGCCTGATTTGCAGTAAAAATCAGCGTCACATTTGTCTTAACGCCCTCTGCTGAAAGCACTTTACATGCTTTTAATCCTTCCGAAGTCATTGGAATTTTTACAACCATGTTAGGATGGATTTTTGCAATCTCTCTTCCTTCTTTAATCATCCCTTCTGCATCCGTTGTTGTTGCCTTTACTTCTCCGCTGATCGGCCCGTCTACGATAGAAGCAATCTCTGCAATCACTTCTTCAAATACACGGCCTTCTTTTGCAATTAGAGATGGATTTGTTGTCACTCCACAGATAACTCCCATATCATTCGCTTTCTTAATGTCCTCTACATTTGCTGTGTCAATAAAAAATTTCATGCGTTGTTCCTCCTTGAACTTTAAACCAATTGTACCTATTTTCGATTATATCCCAATCTCGGAAAACAGGTCAATAGCGCTTGAAATTATTAATAATTTTATAGTATTTATAATCTATATTTATTAATTCTTTACTTCCGTCATTGCTTCTTGTAAAAGTTCAAATTTTCCTTCGCTTTTGCTTACATCTACCCTTTTTTCAAAAACGGAAAAGGATGGATTTAAATTATTAATAATAATTTACTTTCTTGTATTAATTTTTCTTTTTTTACTGTGCGGATACGACGTTGTTCCTCTTACAACAATTCTAGGTTCATACTCCACATGGTAAATGCTGACTGGCTCTATTTCTGCGTAACGTTTCATTCTCGTATTCATCTTTTTCATAATAATATCACAGGCGTCCATTCCTTTATAAATAACAAAATGCTCGATTGTCGTCAGATAGACCTTGTGCATTTTTGCAAAAAGAGTATTATCACATCCCATTACAGAAATATCTCCTGGCACCTTATATTTTTCATCATAGAGTGCATCCAGAATTCCAAAAGCAATCATATCATTCAATCCTGCGATTGCGGTCAGATTTTTATGTTCTTTTAAAAGCTCTTTTGTAAGGTCGTATCCGATCCGATATTCCGAATCAATTCCCGGAATATCTTTATCAATCTGTTCATCTGCCGCCTTTATGATGACATTTTCTCCCAGGCCCGCATCCTTAAATTCCTTTAAAAATCCCTCTACTCTTTTTGAACGCTGCTTTTGTCTTACTGTCAGAGGCGGAGCAATATATGCCACATTCTTATGTCCTAACTCCAACAGATGTTTTGCCATCAGACGTCCTAATTTTGCATTATCCAGTTCCACAGCGTCCACGTCCAGTTTTTCATTTTGATTGTTAATGATGGCAAAAGGAATTTTCCCAGAGAGTTCTTCTACCAAATGCATAAAACACCTGCTTGGATTACATGCATAAATAACCCCTTGCGGATTCAGACCCGGCATCATCTTTAAGTACCTTTCCTCCAGCTCTAAGTCTCTCTGTGTGTTACACACAAATAATCCAAATCCCTGTTCTGTTGCCCTAGATTCGATTCCTTGCAGTAGCATTACATAATAAGGATTTGTCAGATTTGGACATAGCACCACCAACAACTTTTCGCGGCGAACTTCCCTGCGTGTTTTCCTCTTAGGCAGTTCATACCCCAGCTCTTCTGCCGCATTTTCCACTCTCTGTACCGTTTCTTTTGAAAACGAAACATTGTATTTCTTATTTAATATCATGGAGACCGCTGCTTGCGATACTCCTGCTCTTTTTGCCACATCAGATGACGTTACTTTTCTCTTATTCACCGCCTGTGTTCCTCGCTTTTTGTTTCTCTGACATCTGGTACTATACTGACATCAAAGGCTAATTCTTCCCTCCAGAGCACGCAGAAGGGTAACTTCATCGATATATTCCAGATCTCCTCCAACCGGAACGCCGCTTGCGATTCTGCTTACTTTGATTCCAACAGGCTTAATCAGCTTGCTGATATACATCGCCGTTGTCTCTCCTTCCAAGCTAGAATTCGTGGCGATAATCACCTCATCTACTTCTCCTTGAAGCCGTTCCATCAGTTCTTTTAGTCTTATATCTCCCGGCCCAATTCCCAGCATGGGCGAAATCGCGCCATGTAATACATGATATACACCATTGTATTTGCCCGTCTTTTCATACGCAGCCAGATCGCGCGGCGTCTCCACCACCATAATCGTCTTCTGGTCCCGTTCTTCGTTACTGCATATCGGACATATCTCCCTGTCTGTCAGCGTACAGCACTGCCTGCAGTAGCGTACATTATTGCGTGCTTCTACAATCGTTTTCGCCAGATTCTCCACTTGCTCCTTTGGCATATTAATAATATGAAAAGCAAGCCGCTGTGCCGACTTGCTTCCAATTCCCGGGAGTCTTGAAAACTCCTCGATAAGTCTGCTGATTTGATTACTGTAATACTCCATTTTAGAACATCCCCGGCATACCGCCACCCAAGCCTCCTGTCAGCTTCGACATTGCTGCGCCAGACTCTTCCTCCACCTTACGCAGAGCTTCGTTTGCGGCCGCCACAATCAGATCCTCCAGCATCTCTATATCTTCTGGATCTACTACTTCCTCTGCAAGCTTTACCTTCAGTACCTCTCTCTTTCCCGAAACGGTTACTTCTACAGCTCCTCCGCCTGCTGCCGCAGTAAATTCCTTGGATTCCAGTTCTTTCTGCTGTTCTTCCATCTGACGTTGCATTTTCTGTGCCTGCTTCATAAGATTCGCCATATTTCCAGGCATTCCTCCGCCCGGGAAACCTCCACGTTTTGCCATGATTAATCCTCCACTATAATTTCCATATTTATTTTCTGTTCAATATCCACGAATGTATCTTCAAAGTGCCTTCCTTCTTCTACATGCCGCACTTCTACTTCTACTTTCTTTCCGATACGGTTTTCAATCAGAGCTTCTAATTCCTTTATATGATCCTCTCTGCCGACAAACTCTGCCTCCAGGCTCCCCGGCATCACGATCATAAGACGATTGTCACCTCCCAGGCTTAATCTTGCTTTTTTCAGGTAATTGCGCAAAAGCCCTGACGCCTCGTCCGCTATAGAACGGAAATTTTGAACCACTTCTTTGACATCCTCTGGAATAGCCTTTGGAAGCTCTGCGCTGTTCTGACGTACTTCGTGTGCATCCGCTGCCCTGCTGTCCGCATTTATATATGCTGTCTGCTCTGCCATATTCCCCGCGGGAATCCCTTTTTCTATCTTTTCTTCCATAACGCGGATTCTATCCAACAGGGTGTCTGCTTTTGTCTCCATTGCCGGAACACATAATTTAATCAGCGCTACTTCCAGCAGTACCCTCTTCTGGGTCGCATATTTTAGTTGTCCTGAAAGTTCTGAAAACACACGAATGAAACGGAAAAGCATATCCGTCTCAATCATCTGTGCCTCTTCTTTTAACTGCATCATATTTTCCGTGGATACGTCCAATACATCCTCTATATTATCAGATGTTTTTACCAGAAGCAAGTTTCTCAAATACCATGTGAAGTCTGCTGCCATCTGGGTGAGTTCCCTTCCCTGCATGACAAGCTCCTCCACAGTGTCCAGTACCTTTGCCACATCTCTTGAAAGGATACTGCGCAGCAGCTGGCTGAACACATCTGTGTCTACTGCTCCAAGCACCTCCAGCACATTATCATACGTCAGTGTCTGCCCTAAATAAAATGCAATACACTGATCGAGCAGGCTTAATGCATCTCTCATAGATCCATCCGCCGCTTTTGCAATATAACGGATCGCCCTCTCCTCTACATTTACCTGTTCCTTCTCCATCAAGTCTTGCATGCGCCTGGAAATCGTCTCAATACTGATTCTTTTAAAATCATAATGCTGACATCTGGATAAAATCGTGATCGGTATCTTATGAACTTCTGTTGTGGCAAGAATAAAAATCACATACTCCGGCGGTTCCTCCAATGTCTTTAAAAGTGCGTTAAAGGCGCCTATGGAAAGCATATGCACCTCGTCTATAATGTAGACTTTATACCGTCCTTCTGTAGGGCGGTATGTCACCTCCTCCCGAATTTCACGAATATTATCCACACCATTGTTGGATGCTGCGTCAATTTCAATCACATTCATAGAAGTCCCTGCCGCAATGGAACGGCACATAGCACATTCTCCGCACGGACTTCCATCAATCGGCTGTTCGCAGTTCACTGCTTTGGCAAATATTTTCGCCACCGTCGTTTTCCCTGTTCCTCTCGTCCCACAGAACAAATATGCATGCCCGATACGGTTTGCTTTAATTTGATTCTTCAGTGTTGTAATAATATGATCCTGTCCTTTTACGTCCTCAAACGCAATCGGACGAAATTTCCTGTAAAGTGCCGTATATGACATGAATTACACCTCTTACTTTTTATTTATCTCCAAAACTGATTCCTGTCATCTTGGCTTCCTTGATGATACTACAGTCTGGATCTACATACTTTAATTTACCTGCTATTTCAGCCAGCGGAACCTTCGTCGTCTCGCCTTTTTTCATCGCAACCATATAGCCATATTCTTCATTCAGGATCAATTCCGCAGCCTTTGCCCCTACTCTGGTAGAAAATACGCGGTCATATGGACAGGGAGAACCGCCTCTTTGCGTATGTCCTGGAACAGTAATCCGCACCTCTTTGTCAGTCTTCTTCTGAATCTGCTCTGCAAGTTCATACGCAATAGAAGGATATTTCCTCTTTGCGATTTTCTCTTTGTATTCTTTTTTCTTTAATTTTGCATCCTCTTTAGAAATTGCACCTTCTGCCACCGCAAGAATTGTAAACGGCTTGCCAGCGGCGGAACGTTTCTGAATTACCTTGGCAATCACATCAATATCATATGGTATTTCCGGCAGAAGAATAATATCTGCTCCTCCCGCTATCCCTGCATGCAATGTAACATGTCCAACTTTATGTCCCATAATCTCTATAATAAATACTCTGCTGTGTGAAGTTGCTGTTGTATGAATCCTGTCTATCGTGTCTGTCGCAATATCTACTGCGCTCTGGAATCCAAATGTCATCTCCGTTCCCCAGAGATCATTGTCTATTGTCTTTGGAAGAGAAACGATATTCAGCCCTTCTTCTCTGAGCAGGTTCGCTGTTTTCTGCGTGCCGTTTCCCCCAAGAATTACAAGACAGTTCAAATTTAGTTTGTGATACGTATGTTTCATTGCCTCCACTTTATCCAGTCCGTCCTTGTCCGGTACCCGCATCAATTTAAACGGTTGTCTGGATGTTCCTAAAATCGTCCCGCCTCGAGTCAGAATTCCCGAAAAATCTTTGGAAGTCAGCATGTTAAAATCTGCGTATATCAAACCCTTATATCCATCTTTGAAACCGTATATTTCCACGTCGTCCCTTTTGGAACAAATACCCTTTACGACACCGCGCATCGCCGCATTCAAAGCCTGACAGTCTCCACCGCTTGTCAGCATTCCAATTCTTAACATCCTTCAATTCCTCCTTCACAACATTTTCTACACATGAATAGACAGCCGGAAAGCTTTCCGGCTGTCTATTATTATACTCTATTTCTTAAAAAGTTTGAAAGGGTTTTCTTGAAAATTTGAATTAGACATTCCTCTTTTTTGACATGTATCATATTTATCTGTTCTCTTCATCCTGCGCTGCTTCCAACAATATCTCTGCAATTTTTTCTTTACATACCGCCGCATTGATACCTGTAATTAAAGGGAAAATATTAAGGGTATATTTCTCACCTTCCGGAAATTTATAAGCCATTGTAGTAAACTTCACATCATATTCTTCTCTCTGTGCTTCAAATTCCATGATGCTACAAGTTGTCACATCAACAGATATTCCTTTTTCTGCTGCAAGTTCTTTCACCACTCCGCCGCACATAGTAGAGGTAACGGCTCCGCTTCCACAGGCAATAATTACTTTTAAACTCCTCATTTTCTAACCCTCCTGATTTTATTTTTAGGTAATTTACAAAAAAATATTCCTTCCACCGCCATTAGTATTGCCGTATATATAAGAATCGCATTTTCACTATTTCCTGCTAAAGGTACAATTACATATGCCGGTATCAAAACGGCCCCTCCCAACTGAAAAGTAGTCAACAAAGCACCTGCTGTCTGTTTCTTCTGCATATCAAAATTTAGGATGGATACCGGTATAGACAGCGTTAACGGAAGTAATCCTCCAACACACATGCCAATGCTGAATATGCATAAAATTAACACCAGCTTGTTCATACTAACTGCAACAAACATCGTACACAGACTACTCACTGCTGCAAATAATATCATAAAATTCTTTTTCTCCCAGAACATAGATGCAATCTTTGGCAATGCAACAGCACCCGCAAAGTATCCCACAGATATAAAAGAAGTTATGAGTCCTGCCTGAAAGGTGCTGTATCCTTTTTGTGATAAAATGGACGGCATCTGAGCGCTTATACCGGTATATAGTCCAAACACCAACATAAGTCCAGCTGCTGCTATCCAAATGTATTTATTTCTCATGACCTGTTTAAAAGTCTGCGCAACAGATGCAGCTGTATCATTTGGCTTAAAGTCGTCCATCAAAATAATCCAGGCCGCTAAAATACTACACTGTAAAATAATATCCAACACAGACATCTGCCAAAAAGCAGGAAATAAGGCGGTTGTCGATTCTGCCAACATCTTTCCGCCAGCGCCAGACGCAATCATGCACCCTGTAACAATCCCTGCGCTCTCCTTTTTAAAACCCTGGGTAAAGGTGGATACTCCCATAGTACTGATAACAATATTAGCAAATCCAATGAGCAGTGTACAAAAATAAAATAAAATGAAATCTTCAAAGAGTAGTCTTACTATAAGCCCCGCCAAACCAATCCCCATTCCGGTACACTGACATTTTTTTATGCCTAATTTTTTTACTGCCCATGCACAGGGTATTCCCAGAAACAGCGATGGAAGCAGTGTACTCATATACAGAGATGTGTATTGACCCCTGGTAATATGGAACTTATCCATCAACTGTCCTGCTAAAGGAGATAATTGTGCCGAATACAAATTTATAGCAAAACTACATAAACAAAACAGAAGCAAACATATATATTTTCTTCTATACTGCAATTTTTTCTTCATAATTTTCTAACTTACTTTTTATTCCATTTTTCAGTTCCGAAATATCCGATATGCTCCCGAATAATCTCCTTTTGTGCTTCCACCCCTGCTTTCATAATCGTGTTAAACTCTGCTTTTTTCATAGAACCGTCACCAATGATATCTGCCATTGCCTGTCCGCCTGCCAGGAACATATATGTAGCAAAATTAATCTTAGAAATCCCTCTTTTGGAAACTTCTATATAGTCTTCTTTTGTTAGACCGCTTCCCCCGTGCATCACCAATGGAATTGGAATTGCCTCATTTAATTCTGCAATGCGGTCAAATTTTAATTCTGGTTTTTTCAAATACACCCCATGTGTTGTTCCGATAGATACCGCAAGCATATCTACCCCTGTGTTTTCATAAAATTTTTTTGCTTCTTCCACCGTCGTATATATATCTTCTTTTACTACATCATCGCCACGACCTCCCACATGCCCTATTTCTGCCTCTACAGATACATTGCAGACATGAGCGATATCTACCACTTTTTTTGTAACGGTTATATTCTCATCTAACGGCAATTCTGAACCGTCTATCATAACGGAGGTAGCTCCCCATTGTATTGCGCGGATACAGCCCTCATATGTCTTACAATGATCCAGGTTAATCGCAACAGGCACCGGAGAGGCTTTCGCACGTTCTACCAGATAATGCATAAACATATCTGCTTCAAATTGTGTTTTGCGTCTTGCCGGAGCTAAATCCGGATCTACCCAGTCATTAAACTGAACGATAACCGGGGAATTCGTTTCTTCTGCCGTTGACATAATCGCCTCAACTGTAGGATGGGTCAGCACATTAAACGCCCCTACTGCATAGCCTCCTTTTTTCGCTGCATCTAAAATGTCTTTTGTATTAACAAGCATCTTCTTTCACCCTTTCTTTCCTAATCTTCCTCGTTCACTTTTACCCCGGCTAATGCTTCATAATATTTTACAACAGCAATGCTATGCTCTTGCCCGCATCCCATTGCACGTGTTGCCCCAAACGCCTGCAGGGTAGCCGGTCCTATTGTTACCGGAAGTTTCAGTTCATCCGCAGTCTGCATAGCAATATTAATATCCTTGTAGAATAAATCCGTCGTAAACTTCGGCGTAAAATCACGGTGTTTTAAGAAACCCGGAATTGCCATTTCAGAAGCAAAATTTCGCCCTGTGCTTTTATTGATAATTTGGAACAAATTCTCTACATCCATGCCAAGTTGTTTTGCCATCACCATTACTTCACAGCATGCAACTAATTCAGAGCCCCCCAAATAATTATTAAACATCTTAGCTGCGGATCCGGAACCTACTGTTCCTGCATGCATAATGTGTTTTCCCATCGGTGACACGACTTCTTTTACCTTTTCAAATTCTTCGTCTGCACATCCAATCATAATAGACAACGTCGCCGCCTCAGCGCCTGCAACTCCCCCGGCTATAGGACAGTCGTAGTATTTATATCCTTTTACTTCTCCTTCCTTTCCCAACTCTTTTGAAACCATCGGCCCTACCGTACTAAAATCATAAATTTCCTTTACTACTGAATTTTCAGCTTTTATCAATTCATCTATAACATTTTTTACCACATCCCCGTTGGGCAGACAAAGAAAAATGCGTTCTGCTTTTTGTCCTACTTCTGCATTGGAAGCCACTTCCTCTGCTCCTGCCTTAACCAGTTTTGCCACAGCATCTTTTGCATGTGTACTGCTGACTACCATTTCATAGCCTGCTTTCAGACAATGTCCTGCCATAAAATATCCCATGTTTCCTACACCAATAAATCCATATTTCATACTCTTTTTCTCCTTCCTAAACAACCTGACTTTCTAATTTTTCACCGTTCATGTAACGTATTACTTCTTCCATCATCATCTTTACTGATAACAACATAACGTCGCCCGCATTTCCTGCCATATGTGGTGTAAGAACCACATTATCCAGCTGATGTAAAATGTGATTATCCGGAAGAGGTTCTTCCTTAAACACATCCAAAGAAGCGCCTTTTATTCTCTTTTCCCTTAAAGCCTTAATCAATGCTTCTTCATTTACTAAGCCTGCCCGCGCTGTATTAATAAGATAAGCCGATGGCTTCATCAACGCAATTTTTTCTTCATCGATCAGATTCTCTGTTTCGGGAAGCAGACGTGCGTGGATTGTTATAATATCGGCATTTTTCATTAATTCATCCAGGCTGATCAGATGTACTCCCAGCTTTTTTGCAACCTCTGCATCAGCGAACGGATCATAGGCAATAAATCGAAAATCAAAACCGCTTAACTTTTTTACTACCTTTTTCCCAATTATCCCAAATCCAACGATACCCACTGTCGTTTCGCAGGATAACTTACTGCTTTCCACTGCCTGAAAACCATTTCCGGGCTTCCAGCTTTTATTCACCGCCGTCACACTTCTCATCACATCTAAAATCATCGTACACGCCATTTCCGATACCGGTTCAGAGACTTTTCCCGGGCAATTACTTACTTTAATGCCTCGTTTCTTGCACTCTTCCACATCTACATTTTCCAAACCACTGCGCATAACGGCAATATATTTTAGTTTCCTGGCACGCTCCAGAAGAACTTTATTTACTCCATTATACATAATAACCAGAATTTCGCAGTCTTCCACCGTCTTTAGATATTCCTCTGAATAAATAACCCAGTCCGGTCCTTCTTCTTCAATTCTGCGCGCCACAGAACGGTAATCTCCGCCCTCGCAAAACAAACCGTCGTCATACGTGCATACGACTTCATATCCATATTTCTCGCTCTGTCTGATCAGTCCCGCAATATCGTCGCGCCCATGATAAGGATCCGGCTGCCGTCTCCCATCAAATGCAAATACAATTTTTTTTCCCATGTTTCAATTCCCTTCTCCCTGCATGTATATTTTTTATATAATTTCATATTTAGCGAATAACTCCGCCACTTCCTCTTTCTTTTGCGTCAGACACTCTTTTGCAAAATCTCCGTCTTCACTTCCAAGCGCCAATACAAACTTCTGCAAAAATGTAACATGTTCCTCATCTTTTTTTAAAGCAAGATTAAAAATAAGCGATGTACTGACATGTTGTTCGATATCATCAATTCGATGAAAATCTACTTCCTTTTTTAATCTTAAGACACACATCCCCTCCTTCTTCACAAACTTACTGGAACAATGTGGAATCGCAATCGGAATTGCTGATGGCAATCCGGTTGGATATGTCAATTCACGTTTCAAACATTCTTCCACAAAGTTCTCCTTTACATATCCTTTCTCAAAAAGGTAGTTTCCCGCATGTTCAATTGCTTCTTTGTAATCGCTTGCCTCTGCGTCAACCACCAGAATATCCTCTTTTTTCATCTTCTCCTCCTTAGTGTTCAAGCTCCTTACAGATTTTGCCCCTGGCAATCACTGCCTTTACATTCAATTCTCCATCTAAAAGTACAAAATCTGCATCATACCCTTCACATATTTTCCCTTTCCGGTGAGCAACTCCTATCGCCTGCGCTGGAGTAAGGGTCGCCATTCTGATTACATCCAACAGGGGGATATTAGAACAACGATATGTTTGCTGCACAATATAATCCATAGGAGCCATTGTCTTTATACTGATCCTGTTTGGTAAATGATTGGGAACAACCATTTCTTCCCCTTCTGCAAAAGGCTCTCTCCGTGTAGCCGCATCTGTAACAAGGTACATCCCCTGTACTCCTTTATTTTTGTATATGAAATTTAACATTGGTCCGGTGAGATGTTTCCCATTACCGATAACTTCCGCATATATATCTGGTTCCAAAAGACAGTCTTCAATCAACCCTGGAAATCTTTCTCCCGTATCATTATCCCGATAAAATCCAAACATACCTGTGTATAAATGTGTTGCACTATTTGCACCTGCCTCTACACATTTCATAATCTGCTTATAATCCGCCGGTCCGCAGTGTGAAATAGAGACTGTCACTCCTTTCGATACGAAATATCTGGTAACTTCAGGCGCCCCTTTGATGCATGGATCTATTCCTATTCTCTTTATCACCGGTATTTCTTCTACTATTTTTTTGCACTTTTCTATACTATAATCCGGCGTCTTCTTTCCTTCATTCATTGGATCTCCATAAATATATTCCCAGTCTACGCACTCTGCATGAAGCCCCAAAATTTCCGGTCCTTCAGAGCGTTCCATATATTTCCGGTAAATCTTTCCTAATTTTTTTATAGGAACCATATGGGATGCCAATACTGAGGTTACTCCATGTTTTACAACTTCATCCATTGCATGGCAAACCGCCGCTTCTTTTTCTTCAATAAAGGAATAACCTCCTCCTCCGTGAATATGTAAATCTATATATCCCGGTGCCAGCAACAGCCCCTGTCCGTCTATGATCTTCTCACAGTTTTCAATATTTTTTTCAATTTTTACAATTTTTCCCTTCTCATATGCGACATCATACCCTTCCAAGTATCTATACGGAGTCACTATTTTCGCGTTTACTATTTTTTTCATTTTCCGTCCCTTTCCCAGAAGTAAACTAATCTTTGCAGATCAGGAGGGGAACTCCCACTCCTGATCTTATAAAATTACATAAAGAACAACCGTTTTATAATACATCCTATAATGCTAAACCAATCCAATGCTGTTGGAGATGTAATCGTTCCTGTCAGTGTCGGATCCAGATATGCAAAAACCTGTCCTATTTCAGGAGCCAGATAGTTCATCAGTGACATCATAAAAAATACATACAACATAGAACATACAAAAGAACGTATGAAATCATTTTTGCAGTATACAGTACATATACCTACCATATAAATAATGCCTCCCATCAAGCCAGTAGGAAAGTACCTAAATCCAGGAACAATCAATGCAAACGCAACTGCCAGAGGGATCATCAAACTGTTGATCGTAATAACGACCGGAGAGCCAACCGACATAGCCATGTCACACGCTATATAAACCTTATGACCCTCACCCAGTTTATTTCCAGCCCATGCCTGCGCTCCTTGCGTCAGAGTACCTACTCCGTCCAGAAAAATCTTGATCGTATGAGGTATTAGTACAATGGAAGCTGCAACGCCCATGCCGATACTGAATATAGAAGTAATGTCTTGTTTTGTAATAATCGCCATAAACATACCTACAATCAAACCGATTACAGCAGGTTCTCCAAATATACCAATCTTTTTGCTGAGCTTTTCAGGTGTAAAATTATTATTTTTTATGCCTGGAATATGATCCATGATTTTATTCGCAGCCCAACATACCGGAAACGCCATGCTCATCTGTGTTACGTTAGAAGAAGTGGTTCCGTCCAATCCTAATGTTTCCGACCATTTGGGAGCATATTTATCTCCGCACCATATACAGAAAACAAAATTTAAAAATCCACAGATAACGGCCAGTATCATATTTCCTGATAATACATAGATAAACCCGATCACTGTCAGCTGCTGACCATAATCCCATATAGAAAGCTGCAATGTATGGAATACCTTGAAACGCACCAGCAGAACAGTCAGTACAGCAAAACATGGAATTAAAAATACAGAAATAGGAAGTGCAAACGGCAGCGCTGCTGATACGGACCATGGCACATCTACAATGTCAAATCTCGCGCCACTGCTTGTCTTTGCATAATATTCAATTACGGGTGTTAAGGTTGTAATCAGGTAATTTGTGATTAATGAAACACCTGCCAGACCAATGCCTGCTTTTAACCCTGCGCGCAATGCATTCGTTGGCTTCATTCTGAAGAACAATCCAACGATAAAAAATACCAGTGGTAAAAATACCGCTGCTCCGGCATTATAAATACCTAAAATAATTTCCTTTACAATTTCCATAAGGTTTTCTCCTCTTGTGCTTAATAGATAATTTCCTTAGATTCCTAAAATAAGTATTCTGTCCCAATTTTTTCTTTTTTCCGATTCAATCTGTGCACACACTGAATATACTTTTATACTATCCCATCCGATTTAAAATGTTTAGTTCAGGTAATTTTTTCTAAATAAAATTTTATGAACTATATTTTTATCGTACAATATTTATAATATAATTAAAAAGCACTATCTTAAATTCACGTTTTTGTCAAAAATATGTAAAGAGGTGTTTAATTATGTATAAGCGTATTATCGAACTTATTGTAGAGTTTTCCTACCAGACAGAATGTACACTGGAAGATTTGGCTAACAAATATCAGGTGTCTACGCAGACTATTCGCAATGATATTAATATGATCAATGAACTATTATCCGAACATCACTATGAAAAAATACAAATTAAGAAGGGTGTCATTATTTGTCCGGAAAATTTCACAGAAATTAAACGATATGTGAACTTAAGAGCTTCTGAATCTAATTTATATTTCTATCATTTTTCCAAGGAAGAGCTTTGTATTGTAACAACCATCATTCTGCTCTTCAGAGAAAAATACACAACTATTAATCAACTGGCCGAACAGCTTTCTGTCAGTCGGACTACCTTTATCAATACTTCTGTTCTTTTGCGGGAATATACCCAGCAATTGGGATTAAAGATGTACTCTTCCTCTAACAAGGGGTTGATTTTAAAAAATACGGAAAACGAGAAGCGCTCTGCGCTTGTAAAGCTTATTGAGCAAACAGTCACAGAAAATGAATTTTTACTGAATCTGATTTTAAAATCTAATATTGTAACCAGACAAGATAATCGCAAAATCACACAAAATGTACTTTACGAGATACAGCATGAATTGGGGATTTCTCTTTCTGATCAGACGTTTACTATATTAAATTATTATCTCAACTTTGCAATAGAAAAAATACATACAAAAAATTATATCGATATGTATCAAATCAGAGAACCTGATTTCTGCTGCTGTGCAGAAAAAATCTTGTCTTTCCTTTCTGCTGTCTGTAATATACCGGTCATACGTTCAGAAATACTATTTTTATCTTCTACATTGAAAAATTTAATCTCTCCTTCCGGTATTGCAGGACCTTCTCGCAACACTATGGAAATACAATTATTGACAACTGCATTGATAGATAAGATATCAGATTATCTACATATTGATTTAAAACACGATTTTCAATTACTAGAAAATCTTTCCAGTCATTTGATTTCTATCGCTACAATCTCCGTAACAGATAAAAACGACAATCCTGTTTTAAACGATATTCGCAATACACAATCTGACGTTATCCGCGCGGTAAAAGAGAATATCAGACCAGTAGAGGACTATTTTCAGCGCCCACTTAGCGAAACGGAAATCATTTATATCGCCATACATTTTAGCGCCGCCATAGAACGGTATCGTTCCAATCATTATGTTTACCGTGTCGTCGTCGCATGCAATACCGGCACAGGGACTTCACAGTTTATAAAGGCAAAACTTTCATGTTTTACAAATATTCATGTTACACGCCTAATAAATTCCTGGGAAATATCCTCACTGACTCCGGAGGATGCCGATTTGCTGATCTCGGCAATTCCCATCTACCAAAGTCCCATTGAATTTATAAATGTTTCCGGTAATATTACAAATCAGGATTTAATGCGAATTTCAAAAAAAATAAGGGATATGCACAATGCCGGAATCAAGCCTGCTGCTGTAATAGCTGATAATACAATTGAACGGATTATAAATGCTATACGCCCTGTATTCTATAAACTTGTTGACAAAAATGCAGATGAGGTTTTTGGGAAGATAACAGAAGCTATTTATTATGCCGCCGATTATACCCCGCCTTCCTTAGAAAGGGACTCTTCTCCCTGTCTGTACCAGCTGCTTACGCCTGCATTTATACAATTGGATACCCACTGTACAGACTGGAAAGATACCATCTATCAATCTGCGGTTCCTCTATTTGAAAGACAGTATTTTCACAAAAACTATTTAAAAGAAATAATCCATATTACAGAAACATACGGAGCCTATTATATTATTTCGGAAGGACAAAACAGCTATAAACTAGGTATAGCGCTTACGCGCCTGCAAGCCTCTGTTTTATTTCCTACACCAGATGGTCCGAAGCCAGTTTCTTATATTATTCTCTTATCTGTTATCGATAAAAAAGAACACTTAAGAGCGCTGTTTTCTCTGATTCACCTGCTGAAAGATCCATCGTTTATGCGGAAAATAGAGCACGCTAAAACATCTGACGAAGTGAGTCATCTCATTTATTTAAATGAGAAAAATATAAAAAAAGGAGATTTTTAACATGTTTAAAAAAGAAGTAACTGTAAAAAATGAAACTGGTCTCCATGCAAGACCTGCGTCCGATTTTGCCGCATTATGCCGGAACGTACAGAGTGATATAAGAATAATCTCTGGAAATGCAATAGTAAATCCAAAAAGTATTATTAGCATCCTATCTGCCGGTCTTTCCCGAGGTACAACTTTTTTGCTGGAAGTAGAAGGACCGGATGAAAAAGAGGCAGGAGAAAAAATTGTACAGTTCATTGAAGCTCTCAAGGAATAACAAGAAAAACATCCGAATATTTTCAAAAATTTTCATTTAAAAGTTTGCTCCCTTCCAAGTAGAAAGTCTGCATTTCACTTCTCTTCTTAGAAGGGGGCTCATCAAAATTTACAGGTTAGTTGTTCTAACAAGCTGTCTTCTGTAGCCTGCTGATTCTACTTATTTCCCGGCCTGTCATTTCCTGCAATTTCCTTAATATATTTTGTACATTTTCTTTATTTTTTAGTAGTAAAGTCTCACATAGAGAGGCACCGATGCGCTCTATAACTATTTCTTTTTCATCTGTTCCATTCAAACCTGTCAGCTTTAATATTTCGTATATTAATTTTGAAAATTCTTCAATTCTTTCATTTGTTACTTCTTTCTTTCCAAATGCAAAGTTCATATTTACCATAATAATCTGTTCTTTTAACCGTATCATATTCTCCACATCAAGAAAAGAGAGCTGATTTGCCCTCTCCAAATTTAAGAAGAGTAATGCAATACCATGCAGAAGTGCAAGTATCCCTGCCTCTTTTACATCTTTCCCTTCTTTTTCCGCCAGTTTTCCGACTTCTTGTACCAGGATAACCTGGATGAATGCCATAAACTGACGTGCTTCTTTTTCTGTCTTGTATTTTCTCCTCCATATGAGCTTCAATATTCTCCCCCCTGTTATTTCACCATTTTTTCAAGCCGCTTTTTTACATTGATTGTTCCCGCTTTCGTTTCTTCTATCATCGTTTCTATCAGTTCATCTCCTTTCATTCCAGACGCCCGTAAAGATGACGCTACGATTACCATCGGTAAATTCACTCCTGTTACTTCCAGAGGAATCTTCCCTTTTTTTCTAGAGGTAAGAAGGAACTGATTATACGGTGTTCCGCCTATAATATCTACAAATATCAGACAGTCATTCTGAAACGACTCAATCGCATTCTGCACTGTCTCCCCATATTTTTCTGGATCATCATTTGCTTCTAGACAAAATGCTGCGCTGTTTTTCACTTCGTTTCCAAGAATAACAGCCGCAGAATCCAGCATTCCCACCGCCATTGGGCCATGACTTAACACAATAATTCCAGTTAAGCCTTTTTCAATTTTATCTGGTTTAAATTTTTGTATCATAATACGCCTCCTAATTATTCCATCTATTCTAAAAATTTTCTTATTTCCATGACTTCTCGCATATAGCCTCCGCCAATAAAATCTATTATTTTCATGCTATATTTTCCTGGATGCATTTGCTTTATATCGAATACAACTCCTTTTCCATTACAAACCAAATTTCTATAATCGCCCAGCTGCATTATCCCATAATTAAATCCAAGCTGACGCAGATATGCTCCATGACCGCATACTGTAATCTTTTTTTCTTCATTTTCAAAACGTGCATCTAAAAATTTCTGAAAATCTCTATTTACCCTTTCAGCAAAAATCCGAGTACATTCTCCGGATCCAAATGCTTCTTCCCTCTCCTTTCCCTGTTCATCAAAAATACTTTTACGCCATCGTATAATCTTCTCTCTGTCTTTTTCTGTTTCAATGGCTCCAAAATCTCTCTCTTGTAATAATGCTGTATACTTACAATCCCTATCCGGATATATTACATGAAGTGTCTGCTGCGTCCGTTTCATATTGCTGGCATAACAGTTTCCCGGATCTGCCGGATAGAGCTTTTCCTTCACATAATCTCTAAGCTCCAAGATACCGCTACTGGAAAGCGGGGCATCTACACGCGCTCCAGATATTCTTTTTTCAAAATTCAGTTTTGTCTTTCCATGTCTGATAAAATATAAAATCATTTATTTTATTCCTTTTCCTGTCAATATATTGATTAGCTTCTCCAAAGAGCCACTCCGCCTTCCGATATTAAAAATTGCTTTAATTTCCTGTCCATCACCTGCTACCAATATCATTTTAGCTATTTCAATAGCAATTTGAATGGTTAGTTTTGGAATAATATAACAGCTTACGCCGGTATACTTTTCTATATACTTTTGGGTATGAAATAAAGTCCTCTCATCTGTCAATATAATAACTCCCTTAGCATTACCCAATTTACGTACCGCATCTATTATTTCTTCTAACTTTAGATTTTTCTCTGTATTCGATTTAATTTCAGCCGGATACGCTAATTTTTCACTAAATGTTCTGTTAATGTTTTTAGCCATAGAAATTGCCCGTTCTTTACAGGATGATGCCAGTATTAGTCCAAATTTGCTTTTTCTCAACTTTTCTCTGTCAAAGCTATTTGCATGCTGTCTTAAAACCGACGCCAGTAGTAAGACTTCACTGTCTATTAATTTCATATCAAAATGTTCTTCAAGCAAAGGACGAATAGACATCACAAAAATTCCTTCCTTACTATTCTGAAGGCTGGTTAAAGCATATAATGTATCCGACTCATCCGGTACCCCTCCCTGATGAGTAAAAAAACGAATCTCTTCCAGACACAGCGCAATAGCCTGTATAGTTTTATCATTATATTCTTCTACGAGTTCTAACTCCGCAGTTTCCACTATTTGTCTGGCAAGTTTCCATATGCCTGGCGAAGCAAATTCCTCCAATCCTCTTTTTCTGTTTTTGAAAAAGCTAATCTGTTTTTCATTTTCCGGATTCAAATCTGTTTTCTGCGCTGTGATACAGATTTTTCCACCGGTTATTTCGCGATTTATGAATTCCTCCACTGACGTTTCTCTGTTCTGTTCTAAAATAATAGTTCTCGACAAATCCTGCTTTTGTACTAAAATATAATCTGTATCTGTTTTTTCCTGTTCAATATAACGCAGATATCCTCTAGCGCAGCAAATCTGGACTTCATTTTTTAAATCTCCTATATTTGTCTTACTTTCAAAAGCAATTAGATACCGTACAGCTTCCTTCTCCACGTATATCGGCATTTTCAGCTTTTCGCTCTCTTTTGTAAAAAATATAGTAATCAATGCAAGCCGTTCTGAAAGCGGTCGTTCTCGAAAAGGAGGGATTTTCAGCACTATCGGCATTCTTCTTTTAAACGTATCTAACACAGCATTGTCTACGGATTCTGTTGTCGCTCCGATAATCATTAAATGAACAGATTTTTCATATATACCGCCCAATGGGATGAAAACACCTTTATCCATCACCGTAAAAAGCATCTCCTGTCCTGTATTTGGAAGCCGATGTATTTCATCCAAAAATAATACTCCCTCATTAGCCATCTCTATAATTCCCGGCTTATCTTGATCTGCACCAGTAAAAGTTCCTTTTTTATGTCCGAATAAATGAGATAACAGAAGCTGTGGATTATCCGCATGTTCTGCACAATTATAAGAAACGAAAGGCACGGAATTATTCTGTCTCATATAGCACACATAACGCCATATTTCTGCTGCCAGCATCGTTTTCCCAACACCGCTTTCTCCTGCAATGAAAATATTAAGACCGTATGGCGGGTAGACTGCCGCGGCTTTTGCCATCTGGATCTGGCTCTTCAGACTTCCTTTACATCCTATTATGGATTCAAATGGCTCAAACGTTTTTTGTTTATCCGAAAAATCAGATATTTTTTTCTCTTTTGGGAAAAAACATACTGGGTACGTATCTGTTTTCTGTAAAATCCCGTCTTTTACCAGGCTATTTAAGTCCCTGGAAGCATCGCTTCTCCATATATTTAATGCGGCCGCTGTCATTTCCGCAGTTATATGTATATCTTGCTTTTCATTCTTTGCTTTATTCCATTGATACAAGACAAACTCTTCTACCCGCTTTTTTCTTTGCATTTTATTTACCCGTTTCCCTATGCAAATACTCCCAAGAGTGCACCGATAATACAAACTACCAGGAATATTAAAATAATCTTTATTACGCTTAAATTCTTTTTATTCATAAGATAATAAATTAAAAATACAGAGCCCAATGGCAGTAAACCCGGTAAAGCACTGTCCAGCACTGTTTGTACAGACGCCGTAGTTTCCCCACTTGTATAGGATAATGCAATAGACGGCGTCACATATTTGCACACCATTGCACCCATAACCATCATACTCAATGTCATAACCCCGTCCGTTAATTTTCCCATGATTCCGGAACCCTGTTTCATGATACTCCCAAGAGCATTTTTACCCAGCTTGTAGCATGTTGTAAACATGAAAACCGCCCATCCATATCGGCATGCTGTTTTAAATAGAATAAACCCGATCGGACCCATGATATTTCCTGCTATCGCCATCGGAGTAAAGATTGACAACGCTAACGGCCTCAATGTACTTGTAAAAATTGTGTCTCCAAATCCTGTTAGACCACCCATAACGCCTGTTTTTAGATTATTCATTGTAGACCGGGGGATGTCGTGTCCTGCTGCTCTTTCTTCTTCCATGCGAAGAATAATGGCTGTCACCGCACATCCTGTCATAGGCTCTGCCAAATAATAAGCTTCTCCATATGATTTCATCGCATCTTTGATTTCTTCCGGTTTGTTTTTATATAATTTCTTAATCGCAGGTAATACAGCCGCTGCAAATCCTGTCCCATAGAATCTGGGATATGTAATAAAATTTGATATAAAGGTACTCGACATATAAAATACTTTAAACAATGTCCATTTATCTAAACTCTTTGGAACTTTTATTTCTTCACCCATCATTTTTCCTCCATCTCTATTATTGTTCTGCTGTTTTCTTATTGTTTACCATCATAACTGCAATTAATGCTGCTATGATCGTAACGCCGATCAATGTAATCTGTTCAGCAAAGACAAGGGAGACGATTCAAAGAAGAAATAAAGAAAAACAG
>ERZ857801.1072-NODE-1072-length-32001-cov-5.765855_pt1 | contig 32001 bp, 34 predicted proteins | sample MGYA00519762_ERZ857801 | MGnify/ENA primary metagenome ERZ857801 (study PRJEB31778, sample SAMEA3449368) | human gut metagenome | biome: human gut; feature: human-associated habitat; material: faeces | place: United Kingdom | collected 2010/2012 ...
CCTCCTTGGCCTGGCCGGTCTTGTTGACCTGGTCGCCGGCGGAGATGATGAAGTTCAGGTCGGGGTTCTGCTGCGCCGCGATCTCCAGGGTCCGGTTCCAGCCGAAGCTGTCGTTCCGGGCGGCGGTGTTGGCGGCGCCGGAGTCGGCGTTCAGGGACTCGCTGCCCTGAGTCTGGCCCTTGGAGGCGCCGATCTGGGGGTCGCCCACATAGAGCATCTTGATAGAGGAGAAGCTTCCGGTGGTGTACTCCACGGGCTCGGTCTGGACCCCGTTTTTCTCCACGGTGTAGTAGTAGGTGGTGTTCTCCTGCAGGCCGGTGACCGTCACGTGGTTGTAGTCATAGGCCACGCCGTCGGTCAGGCTGGTGTCCACCGCCGCGGCGGTGCCGGTGAAGGCGGTGAGGCTGCTGGGATCGGTGCCGAAATGGACCACCGGGGTGGCGGCAGAGCCGTTGTTCTGGCTGTACCAGGCGAAGTTCAGCTGAGTCTCATCCTCGCCGGGGGTCAGGGACACCTTGGTGTAATCCGTGGCGACCGTCTCCCACTCCTGAACCCACTGGTTCCAGGCCTCGGAGCCGCCGGTGACGCTGCTGTCGTTGTACGGGGTGGCCAGTGCGGGGATGCAGGCTCCCGCCAGGGCCAGCGCGCTTAGAGAGCAGGCCAACACAGTTCGATATCTGCGCATTTTGTTTGACTCCCTCTTTCTTCCTTAGAGTTTCCAACGGGGCCGTCCGAGCCCGTCACAGGCGGCGCACATCCGGTCCGAATTGGGGACGTTTTCCGTTCCGCGCCACAGTATAGCACCGGAAAAAACCGGCTTCAAGGGCATTTAATCAAGGATTTTCAAACATTTAAATTAGACTTAACAAAATCGGTTCAAAGTGTCCGGCTGGAAAAATCTTCTCTTTTTTACGAAAAACATACACCAATTTTACGAAGGTGTGGTATACTAAAAATTACTTATGCTCACGTTCGGCGCCTCTATCCCCGCGTCAGGCGGAGCGTTTAAAGCGAGGGAACAGCATTATGATCTACGGAATCGCGGACGTGGGGTCCAACACCGTCCGCCTGTCCATTTACAAGTGCGAGGGCGGGGAGATCCGCCTGCTGATGAACCGAAAGGTGATGGCCGGCCTGGCCGGCTACGTCCGCCACGGGGCCCTCACCCCCGAGGGGATCGAGGTGGCCTGTCAGACCCTTCAGGGCTACCGCTCCCTCATGGACAACCTGGAGCTGCCCGACCTGCGGGTGTTCGCCACCGCCTCTCTGCGGAACATCTCCAACACGGAGGAGGCGGTGGGGGCGGTGATGGCGGCCACCGGGCTGCGGGTGGACGTGCTCACCGGCCGGGAGGAGGCCGAGCTGTCCTTCCGGGGGGCCATCCAGAACGCCGGGCTGTACACCGGACTGCTGGCCGACCTGGGCGGCGGCTCCACCGAGCTGGTCTCCTACCGGAACCGGGCCATCCAGAGCGCATGCAGCCTGTCGGTGGGCTCCCTGTCCCTGTTCAGCAAGTACGTCTCCAAGCTTCACCCCACCAAGGAGGAGCGGAGGGCCATCCGCCGGGCCGTGGAGGAGCAGCTGGAGCAGTTCGTCCCCCAGCATCCCCCCGCCCGGCACATCTGCGGCGTGGGCGGCACCGTCCGGGCCGCCTGCAAGGTGGCCAACGCCATGTTCGACCGCCCCGCGGGGGACCGGAGCCTGGACCGGGACGAGCTGAAGGAGATGCTTCAGCGGCTGAAAAAGCCGGGCAGGTACGAGCTGCGGCTGCTGCTGAAGACCGTCCCGGACCGGATTCACACCATCATCCCCGGCCTTCTGGCCCTGGACACCATCGCCAAGGCCTATGGGGCCCAGACCATCACCGCCAGCGCCTGCGGCGTGCGGGAGGGCTATCTCCTGGCCCGGGTGCTGGGGGAACCCCTGGAGGACCAGAGCAAAATCACGCCATCCACATAAGAGAGAGGGAATAGAAGCTATGGCAAAAGAAGTAGATACCCGATATACCCAGGACCGGGAGCTGTCCTGGCTGCGCTTCAACGAGCGGGTGCTGGAGGAGGCCAAGGACGAGAGCGTCCCCCTGATGGAGCGGCTCAAGTTCGCCGCCATCTTCACCAGCAACCTGGACGAGTTCTTCATGATCCGGGTGGGCTCCCTGTACGACATGACCCTGGTGAAGGAGGAGCACATCGACAGCCGCACCGGCCAGACCCCGGAGCAGCAGCTCCAGGCCATCTTCAAGGCGGTGACTCCCCTGTACAAGCAGCGGGACAAGGTGGTGGAGCAGCTGGAGAGCCGCCTGCGGGCCTGCAACATCTGCCGCATGTCCATGGACGAGATGGACACCAAGGAGCGCAAGCAGGTGGAGAACTGGTTCCAGGATGAGGTGCGTCCCATCCTGTCCCCCCAGGTGGTGGATTCCCGCCACCCCTTCCCCCACCTGTCCAACAAGACCCTGAACGTGGTTCTGCGCCTGGAGAGCGAGGGCCAGCAGTCCCTGGGGCTGATCCCGGTGCCCCAGAGCCTCCCCCCCTACTTCACTCTCCGGGAGCGGGGACTGCGGTACATTCTCACCGAGGACGTGATCCTGGAGTACGCCAAGCGCCTGTTCCCCGCCTTCGACGTGAAGGGGAAGGCGGTGGCCTCGGTGACCCGGAACGCGGACATCAGCCCCGAGGACGAGACCTACGAGGTGGACGAGGATTTCCGCCAGCACATGCGGAAGATCGTGAAAAAGCGCAACCGCCTGGCCCCGGTACGTCTGGAGCTCCAGGGCGGCCGGGACGACCAGGCCATTGACTTTCTGTGCAGGCAGCTGAACCTCTCCCGGGAGCAGGTGTTCTTCTCCAAATCCCCCCTGCGCATGAAGTACGTCTTCTCCCTGGAGGGGCAGCTGCCCCCCGAGAGCAAAACCGCCCTGTGCTATCCCCCCTACACCCCCAAGGCCAGCAACTTCCTCCGGCCGGAGGAGAAGGTGCTGCCCCAGGTGCTCCACCACGACGTGCTGCTGTTCTACCCCTTCCAGTCCATGGACTCCTTCCTGCACCTGGTGCGGGAGGCCTCCTCCGACCCGGACGTGCTGTCCATCAAAATCACCATCTACCGCCTGGCCTCCAAGGCCAAGCTGGCCGAGTACCTGTGCGCCGCCGCCGAGAACGGCAAGGAGGTCACCGCCCTCATGGAGCTGCGGGCCCGCTTTGACGAGCAGAACAACATCCAGTGGGCCGAGCGCATGGAGGAGGCGGGCTGCACCATCCTGTACGGGGCGGAGAACATCAAGGTCCACTCCAAGGTGTGCCTCATCACCCGCCGGGACAAGGGCAAGATCCAGTACATCACCCAGGTGGGCACCGGCAACTACAACGAAAAGACCGCCAAGCAGTACACCGACCTGTGCCTGATGACCGCCCGGCCGGAGATCGGCGAGGACGCCGCCGCCCTGTTCCGGAACATGGCCACCGCCAACATGGAGGGGAACTACAAGCAGCTGCTGGTCTCCCCCTACCAGCTGCGGGACAAGTGCATGGAGCACATTGACCGGGAGATCGCCAAGGGCAGAGACGGCTATATCTTCCTGAAACTCAACTCCATCACCGACCGGAAGCTCATCGACAAGCTGGCCCAGGCCTCCCAGGCGGGGGTGGAGGTGGTGATGAACGTGCGGGGCATCTGCTGCCTGCTGCCGGGCATCGCCGGCCTCACCGACCGCATCACCGTGTTCTCCATTGTGGGGCGGTACCTGGAGCACACCCGCATCTACCGCTTCGGCCGTGGGGAGGACGCCGCCCTGTACATCTCCTCCGCCGACTTTATGACCCGGAACACCGAGCGGCGGGTGGAGGTGGCCTGTCCGGTGCTCTCCCCGGAGGTGCGGAAGAAAATCTTCCACATCATCGACGTGCTCACCTCCGACAACGTGAAGGCCCGCCAGCTGGGCCCCGACGGGGAGTGGCACGCCCGGAAGGTGGGCAGCGCCCCCTGCTGCAGCCAGGAGGTCTTCCAGGAGGAGGCCATCCAGGAGGAGGCCGCCCTGGACGCCTACGCCCGCGAGAAGAAGATCGGCATCCGCGACGACGAGCTCGCCGAGGCCCTGGAGCTCTCCCCCGAGGAGTTCGACCAGGCCTGCATCCAGGCACAGAAGGCGGGCGCCATGGACTCGCTGCGCATGGACCGTTTTTATCTTTCCCAGGCTTCGGCGTTCTGGAGCTCCGCCCGGTCCAGCTCCCGCCCGGATTCGTCGTAAAAGACCGCGGTCAGGCGGCAGTTGATGGGAGAAATTTGGTAGTATCCCTGATAAAGGCCCCACTCCTCCACATGTCTCCAGATATAATCCCCGGTGCCCCGCATCTCCTCCTCGCCCAAGACAAACTGAAAGGCCCCCTCTTCCATGGGCTCCCCCTCCAGAGTGACAGTTTCAGAGCGGTACTCCGGCGAGCTGTCCGGCCAGCTTGCCAGGATGTCCTCCCGCTGGGAGCTGTAGGAGGAGCGTCCTCCGAACGAAGCGTACCAGTGAGAGACCTCCACGGTCAGCTGGGCGGAGGCCGTCCCCTGGGGCGCGCCCGCCGCCACCACACAGATTTCTCTGCCCGCAGTAGCCCACTCGGGTATCGGGGCCAGCACCGGCCCGTCCCCCTCCCGGGGCCACAGGCGGAACTCATTTTGCCGCCCCATCACCAGCCAGCGCGGGGTCAGTCCCACCAGCCACTCTCTCTGGTCCACCTGGACGCTCCCCTGAAATTGGGAGTGGGGGGACAGGAAGGCCTCCCGCTCCAGGCGGCGCAGCTCCCACCGGGCGGGGACGGGCCAGCCGGCGCACGCCCAGATCAGCGCGCCCAGCACCCCGGCCAGCAGGAAGTTCCGAAAAATCCGCCCCCGGCGGCCCAGTTTTCCTCGTTTCACGGTCCATCCTCCTCCCGCTCCAGCAAAATGGTGATGGGCTTCTCCCCGATGTCCAGCACCAGGCGGACCCACTGGGCGTCCCGGGGCACGCTGCTCACCTGGCCGTCATCCCACCACCCCAGGCCAGATCGCCTCCAGCTGGGCCCATAAACCTCCCGGTACCGGTTGTGCCCATTCTGGTCTACCACTAGCCCCCGGAGGACGTTGCTCATCCGCCCCTCAGCCCGGCTGATGTAGACATTTCCCTGGTCGTCCTCGGCCCACCAGTAGTTGTTATAGGAGGGGCCCTCCCAGAACCGGGGGCTTGACGCCCGCCAGGTTACCTCCAGGGTCCCCAGGTCGTCCCCCTCCTCCAAGAGGCACAGGGTCCCCTCCGCCTGAATGGTGTACTGCCCCGCCTGGACCGTCCCGCCGGAGAAGGGGATCTCCACCGCCCAGCTGTCCTGGGTCCCCCCAACGTTCGGGGCGGTGACCTGAGTCCAGAGCCACCCGCCAAACTGGCAGACCCCCACAGCCAGCACAATGCCCAGGGCGATCTGGCTGGCCCGCCACAGGTACCCCAGCCAGGGCTTGTGAATTTTGGCCAGCTCCCTCCCGATCTCCTCCGGGTCGCCCATGCCGGACAGGGCCATCTGGGTGGCCTCCCATGCGGACAGGTCCGGGAAGATGCGCTGTAAATCCTGAATTTTGTCGTCCAGGTGGCCGTCCAGCTCGGCCCGGACCGCCTTCCGGTCGGGGCCGAATTGAATCCCCTCCGTGGCCTTGTCCAGCCACTGGGCCACGGGGTGGCCGTTATCCTGCTCCATGGTCTCATCCCCTTTCCGAACAATCTATTGGTTCAGAAGAATATCATTCAGAACATCATACAGTCCTGGGTCATAGATGACGCCCGGCTGGAAATTCTCCGGCAGGGTCCCCTCCTGCTCCGCAAGCGGACCCCCGTCCGTCCGGTATAGCTCCAGGGTATAGGGCAGGCCCTCCAGATCCTTGGTACCGTACTTCAGATCCCCGTCGGTGGTGAGGGCGGAGTCGATGGGAAACCAGAAGGCCCACACCCCGTCGGCCCAGCGCTCCCCCTGAATCGTCTCCACCGGCTCCTTTGCGTTCTCGATCCGGCCTGTGATGGTCGCCTGGGCTCCGGCCGCCTCCTCCGGGACCTCCAGGAACAGCATCACATGGAACAGGGTTCCGTCCTCTCCCTGGAGAAGGGCGGACAGAGGAACCGGCGTGATCCCCTCCTCCCGGGGCCACAGGGTCAGCCTATTGCCAAAGGGGTTGTTGGGCTGAAAGAGGCAGCCCACGGCAATTTGATCGGTATACCGGCCCACCAGGACGGCCCTGGCGGAAGAGGTCCCCAGCTCCCCCACGGAGAGGGGCGTTTCCCAAGTGCACATAATTTCGCTTCGGGCGAGAAATCTGGTCCGCTCCATCTGCCGGAAGGTCAACTCCGCCGTGGGCATGGGCCCGCCCCGGCTGGCCCAGACCACAAAGCCGAAGCACAGGGCCAGCAGCAGATTACGCGCGATCTTTTCCTTTCGGCTCAGCGTTCTCTTTTTCATTGCGTCTCCTCCCGCTCCAGCACCACGGGGATGGTCCCTTCACCCGTCTCAATGTTGATTTGAATCCACTGTGCCTCCTGGGGCACGCCATAGACGGTCTGTTCCCCACTCCACACCAGAGCACCTGTAAATTGCACGGAACCGACATAGGGGAGTATACGTTCCCCATCCCAGGTCCGGTCCCAGATGCTGGTATAGACGGTTCCCCGGTCGTCCACCGCGGTCCACGCCTGGCTGAACTCCCCGTCTGGCATCTCCCAAAAGCGGGGGCTGGCCGCCCGCCAGGTGATGTGCAGCTCCCCCATCCCCTGGATCAGGGCCGCTTCCTCCACCCAAAAGGCATAGTTGTTGATCCGCACCGGCTCCTGTCCCGCAAAAGCTGCTTCCACAACCCATTCGGGCTCCGCTTCCCTATCACTTCGGATACCCGCATGGGGGGCCAAGGTCCCCACCTCTGCCAGAAAGCTCAGCAGTACCAGACCCAGCAGCACCTGACTGACCCGCCATATATACCCCAGCCAGGGCCTGTGCACCTTGGCCAGTTCCTTTCCAATCTCCATCGGATCGCCCATCTCTGAGACCGCCCGCTCCCGGGCCTCCTCCTCGGTCAGGCCGGGGAAGATGCGCTGAAAGTCCAGGGCCTTATCCTCCAGGTGGGCTTCCAGCTCCGCCCGTACCTCTTTCCGGTCGGGCTTGAACCGGATACCCGCCGTGGCCCTGTCCAGCCACTGGCCGGCGGGATTTGAAGTTTTGTTGTGTTCCACGGCGCAAGCCTCCTCTCCTTCCCGGCGGGGCCCGGCCCGCCCGGTCTATGGGGAAAACGTGTAGCCATATTTAATTGGGTAAAACGTGGAGGTATGAGTTTCCTCCAGGCCGCTGTCGGGCAGATTCCCCGACTGCTCCCACAGCAGGCTCCCGTCCTCCCGGTACAGCTCCAGGGTGTAGGGCAGTCCCTCCAGGCTCCGGCCGCCGTACCGGACTGGCCGTCCGGCGGTATAGTCCGCGCTGAGCTCCCCCGCGATGGGGTAGCGGAACATCCACACGCCCTCCGCCATTTTCTCCCCCTGGGCGGTCTCCACCGGCTCTATCAGATTTTCTATACGCCCGGTGATGGTGAGCTCGGCCTCCGCCGCCTCCTCCGGCACCTGGAGGAAGAGCAGGACGTTGTCCGTGTCCATCTCATTCCGGTGCAGCGGCTGAGACAGGGGAATGGGGGTGGGCCCCTCCCCCACCGGCCAGGGCTCCAGAGTATTCGTGCTGGAGCGAAGGGGTTCATAGAGATAGCCCACGCTGTATTGGCCCCCGCTGCTCCCAATGACGATGTGCCGGGGCTCGCCGGAGCTGGTCGTTCTCACCGGGAACGGATTCTCCCAGAGGTACACGATCTGGCTGCGGGGGACCAGCGACCGGTCCTCCAGCTGCCGGAACCTCAGCTCCGGGGTGGGCATGGGACAGCCCAGCAGCCCCCAGAGGGGGACGGCGCACAAAACCGCCGCCGCCAAATTTCGGAGGATTCTAAACCCCCGGGTGCGTGTCTTTTTCATTCCGTGCCGCCTCCCTCATCCAGTTCCAGCGTCATGGAGAACAGGCGCTCCGCGCCGAACCAGTAGTCCAGCCGCACCCACTCCGCCGCCGGGTCCACGTTCTGGACCCGGAGCTGGATTCCGTCGTGGAACAGGCCGCCGCCCGTCCAGCCGGTTCCGTCAAAGAAGCGGGCGCCCCGGCCCTCCGTTTCTGCGTCGCCGTAGGGGTACTGGTTCCCCAGACTGTCGGTCACCGTGAACTGGTCCCAGCGCAAATCCCCCAGCACCCAAAATTTGGGGGACTCCACCCGGAAGTAGCAGTACAGCGCCAATCCGCCCCTGGACTGCCACTCCTGCCACAGGGCGGCCCGGCGCAGGCGGACGGTGCTCCCCGCTATCTGGACCGCGGGGCCGTCCTCCCACACCTGAATCTGGTCCGGGTGGCCGGAGGGCAGATAGGTCTCCCGGGGCGTGAGCCCGTTTCCAAACATGTTGTAGCGCTCCACGGCCTCGTTGGTCATGGGCAGGCCGTCCGCATCCCACAGCTCCAAAAAGATCTGACCGTCGTCCACCGAGAAGGCGCTGTAAAAAACCATCCCGCTCCACAGCAGGGAGAGGCAGGCCAGCCCCAGCACGACCTGGCTCACCCGCCACAGGCAGCCCAGCCAGGGCCGGTGGAGCCTGGCCAGTTCTCTTCCAATCTCCATCGGGTCGCCCATCTCCGAGACCGCCCGCTCCCAGGCCTCCTCCTCGGTCAGCTCCGGGAAGATGCGCCGCAGGTCCATGGCCTTGTCCTCCAGGTGCTCCTCCAGCTCCGCCCGCACCGCCTTCCGGTCCGGCTTGAAGCGGATGCCCGCCGTGGCCTTGTACAGCCACTCGATCACCGGACCCAGAGTGGTTTTCATAGCGTTTCCTCCTCTCCGCTCTTACTGCAAAGCGCCTCAGGGCTCTGTCGCCCACGCCACAGGCCGCTCCCCCATAGAGCCGCCGTCCCCGTCAAACAGCTCCAGCCGGCAGTCCACCCGGGTGATGGTGCACCCCCGCCAGCGTTCTCCGTCCTCTGTTGTCTCATAACCAAAGCCGTCAAACAGCTCCTTCAGCAAAATTCCCTCCCGGGGCGTTCCGGCATGCATCTCCAGCTTCATCAGACCGGAGTCCTCCAAAGTTCCCCGGGCCGAAAGGATAGTCGAACCCTGCTCATAGTCCTGATTCTGGGAACTATCTCCCAACTCATACTCCAACAAGATGGTCAGTTCCGCCCCTACTGCCCCCTCTGGGGGATTAGGATACAGCCAGGTCCCCCGCTCCATAAAACCGTCGTTGCTGTATGGCTCTGTCCACCGGAACAGCACCGGCCCCTCGTCCAGAGAGGCGTACTCCAAAGGGGAGCTGACCTCGCTCCAGAACAACTCTGACTGGTATATGGCGGCCGTATAGGCGTAGTTCTCCCCGGTGACCAGCACCTGGGGAGAGTCCCACAGGCCGCCCCACTTTCCCCGGCACCGGACCGTCCCCGGCTCTAGGAGCAGGGTGCGCTCCAGCTGCCTCAGGGCCCCCGCCTCCGTCCAGGCGGGACAGCCCGCCAGCACCCAGGAGGCAATCACCAGAAAGGCGGCGAGGGACAGGTTGCGCGCCAGTCTGGCCCGCCGGGACAGTCTGGGCAGGCGGAATTTCTTCTGTCTCATGGCTCGGTCACCTCCAGGGAGATGGGGATGGTCAGATCCGCCCCTATCTCGGCATAGCGCAGGTCCACCCGCTGGGCCGACCGGTCGGTGATCTCTATGGACACCTCATACCAGTCGATGAAGACGCCGTCGTCCAGCCGGTCAATATGTAAAACATGATAGAGGCCCCGCTCCGGGTAGACCATATCATCGTAATACTCCCGCGAGGAGAGGATCACGCCGCCCCGGTCGTCCTGGGCCCACATGTTTTCCTCCACCAGGTAGTTCAGCCGCTCCATGGGCCGGGGGTGACGGACCTCCAGCTGGAAGTACACCACCCGGGACGTCTCTCCGTTCCCCATGGTCACATTCCACAGTTCTCCGCAGTCTGTGGAAAAGGTGTACTCCCCAGCCTGGACCGGCCCGCTGTCCGCCAGGGGACCCAGATAGTCCAGCCCCGACTCCTCATAGATGGCCGCGATGGGAGGATCATAGTCGCCGTACCAGGAGTGGGGGCCGTCCAGCAGGTTGGAGATACCGTCCTGATAAGTCCGGTTGGCAAACAGCAGCACCCCTGCCCCGATCACCACCCCCAGCAGCACCTTGGAGGCCAGCCAGGTATACCCCAGCAGGGGTTTATGCAGCCGGGCCAGCTCCTTCCCGATCTCCTCCGGGTCGCCCATCTCGGCGGCCGCCCGGTCCTGGGTCTCCTCCTGGGTCAGGCCGGGGAAGATGCGCTGAAAGTCCAGGGCCTTGTCCTCCAGGTGGGCCGTGAGCTCCGCCCGGACCGCCTTCCGGTCAGGCCCGAAGCGGATGGCCTTGGTGGCAGTGTCCAGCCACTGCCCCACCGGGTCCCGTTCCATTTTCATGGCGCTTCCTCCCTTCGTGGTGTTATGACGGAAATTTCTGTGCCTCCCCAGAAAGCATTCCTTGTGCGGACGGGAGGGGCGCGCCGGCCGCGTCCCAGAACTCCAGCCGGTATTCGGCCTGCACGTCCTGGCAGGTCCTGACCCAGCGGTTGTCCGCCGCGGCCTCGTATCCCACGCCGCCCATCAGAGCGCAGAGGGCCATTTTTCCCTCCAGGCTGTCCGCCTGGACGAGAAAGGAGACCACGCCGTAGGCGTCCCGCTCCCCCTCCGCGGAAAACCGGAGGGTCTGGGACTCCTCCCGCCCGTCCTCCCACCGCCACAGACAGGGGGCGCGGAGGGTTAATCGGGCGGAGACCGCCCGGTCCGGGGGATTGGGGCAGAACAGCCGCCAGCTCTCCCGCTGGCCGCCCAGCAGGTCCCATCCGGACAGGGAGAGAAGGCCGGGGGACTGGTCCAGGAAAATGGCCTGATAGAGGACCGCATTTCGCCCGAACAGGCTGCGGCCCAGGTCCCGATTGCGGACCACGCCAGTGTAGGCATAGGTGTCCCCAAGGACAAAGACCCACTGCTCCCCGCTCTGGCCGCCGTCCCGCTGGGTATAGAGGGTCTGCCCCGGGTGGAGGAGCAGCCCCGTCTCCATACGCCGCAGAGCCCCCTGGGTCGTCCAGGCGCTCCGCCCGGTCCCCAGGCAGAAGGCCAGGACCAGAGCCGCGGCCAGGGCCAAATTCCGGAGCACTTTGGCCCGCCGACTGAGCCGGGGCAGGCGGCGCGAAATGGTTCTTCTCATGGCGCTGCCTCCTTCCACATGACCGGCATGGAAAATTTGGCCCCCAGGTAGTCATACCGGAGGGTAATCCCCTCCGCCGCCGGGTGGGGCAGAGGGATGAGAAAAGAAAACTGCTCCCGGAAGGGACCGTCCCAGCCGGTCTGCCCGCCGGAGATGGCCGGAGCGGTTCCGGCCTCCTGTTGGCTGGGGATGGGAGTTCCAAAGGAGTCCTCTGCCCAGAGGCACTCCCCAAAGGCGGAGGACAGCCCCTCCCACGGGCGTGGGGTCTCCGCCTCCAGCACCAGATAGACCGCCTGGGCCTGGCCGTCCGGGGCGGTCCAGAGCTCCGCCTCCCGCAGTCGGAAAGTGTACGCCCCGGCGGTCTGCTCCCCCCAGCAGGCCAGGGGCTGCCGGCTGAGCCCCTCCGCCTGGCCGCTCAGCTCAGAGGGGATGCTCTCTCCCCCGGGCCACAGGACATAGGACGGAAGGTCGGAGAGCAGGACGGCCAGACCGATGACCACCGCCGCCAGCAGCAGTTGGGAGACCCGCCAGAAGTACCCCAGCCAGGGCTTATGTATCTTGGCCAGCTCCTTCCCGATCTCCTCCGGGTCGCCCATCTCAGAGGCGGCCCTCTCTTTCGCCTCCTCCGCCGTCAAGTCCGGAAAGATGCGCTGGAGGTCCAGGGCCTTGTCCTCCAGGTGCTCCTCCAGCTCCCGGCGCACCTCTCTCCGGTCCGGCCAAAAGCGGATGCCCGCCGTGGCTTTGTCCAGCCACTTGCCCGTCTTTTCTCTGGACTCCTTCACCGCCCATCCTCCTTCCCGAATCATCTTCCGCCTAGGCCCCGCCGTCCCAGTCCCCCTGGATGCTCCCGATGAGGCCGCCGTCCGCCCGGTAGAAGTCCACCTGATAGCGGGTGGCCTGGGGGACCCAGTGGCTGGACTGCCCGTCTGTGATCTGGCCAAGTTCTCCGGAGCCGTGGAGCAGGCCGGAGAGAACGTCCTGCTGTTCCTCGTCCTCCACCGTAAAGTCCAGGCGGACCAAATTCTCATCCAGCGCCTCCCCCTGGCCGTGGAAGGTCAAGGTCTCCTCCCGGCGCTCCAGAATGTGTTCCACATCCCCCTGATACTCCCCGACGGTGTGCACATAGTCCCCGGTGAGGGTCATCTCCGCCCGGGCGGTCCCCTCCGGGGGGTCCAGGCAGAACACCGGCAGGGTCTCCTGTCCTCGGTCATCTATCATCCCGGAAAAACCCCAGGTGAGCAGGCGCGGCTCGCCCTCCAGGGAGATCAACTCTAAAATGGAGGCGCTGTACCACAGGCGGGTGCGCTGTACGATCCCGGTGTAGGCGTAGCCCTCCCCGGTGACCAGCACCCGGTTTCTGTCCCCCATCTCCTGGTACTGTACCGTCCCCGGCGGGAGGAGCTGCCTGCGCTCCGCCCGGTCCAGAGCGCCCCCCGCCGTCCAGGCGGAGAACCCGCTGTTGAACCACAGCAGCCCCAGCAGAAGGGCGGACAGGGACAGGTTCCGCACCGTCTTTCCAAGCCGCCCCAGGCGGCGGCGTGATTTTTTTCCGGCTGCTTTCATGTCTCATTCACCTCCAGGGAGATGGGGAGGGTGAAATCCACCCCGAACTGGTCATACCTCAGGAACACCTGCTCCGCTTCCAAGCTGGGCAGCTCCAAAAACAGAGTATAGGAGTCCCGGAAGACCCCGCGGCTCCCCTCCGTGATCCATATGCAGTTTCCCACATCCTCCCCCTCAGGGGGATCAGACAGGAAGGGCAGACGGCTCCCCTGGCCGTCCTCTGCCCACATTCGGTCCCATACGGTAAAGTACAGCATCTCCCCAGGACGGTCGTGCCGGACCTCCAGGGGGACGGCGGCTACATACCGCCGCGCCCCGTTCCCGGTGAGGGACCACAACTCCCCGGAACCGGCGGTAAAGGTGTATTCTCCCGCCTGCACCACTCCGCTCTCCTCCAGCTCCCCCAGGTAGTTCAGGGTCCCTTGGTCCCCGTACTGCTCCTCCACCGGGCTTGCCGCCGGAGAAACCTCCCGGCCGCCGCCGGAGAGCAGGGCCACAGGGACCGCCAGAAGCAGCAGCGCTAATTTCAGCAGCAGGAAAAACGACAGCACCACAGAGCACACTAGCAGGACACGGCTGAACATCCACAGCCGCCCCAGCCAGGGCTTATGTACCTTGGCCAGCTCTTTCCCGATCTCCGCCGGGTCGCCCATCTCAGAGGCGGCCCGCTCTTTGGCCTCCTCCGCCGTCAAGTCCGGAAAGATGCGCTGAAGGTCCTGGGCCTTGTCCTCCAGGTGCTCCTCCAGCTCCGCCCGCACCGCCTTCCGGTCGGGTATAAATGCGATGCGGAAGGTGGCCAGCTCCAGCCAGCGCTCCGGGGGCACCCGTCTCGGTTCGCTCATCGGCCTCCCCCCTTTACGAGAAGGAGAGCACCTGGTCCACCCCGTGGGAGAACTGCTCCCACTCCGCCTTCTTCTCGGACAGGAGCTCCAGCCCCCGGCGGGTGACGTGGTAGTACTTCCGCACCCGGCCCGTGGGGGCCTCCTGCTGATAGGAGGAGAGGTACTTCCCCTTCTCCAGGGCGTGGAGGATGGGGTACAGGGTCCCCTCCTTCATCTGGAAGGTATCGTTGGAGCGGCGGGAGAGCTCCGTGATCATCTGATACCCGTACATGTCCTCTTTCTCCAGAAGAGAGAGGACCAGCAGCGTGCTGCTGCCCGCAATCAATCCTTTGTCCAGCTTCATCCAAAAAACCTCCTTTTAAAAACTTTTATCCACTCTTGATACCTTGTCCTTCTAGGTATAGAATACCTTGATATTCTAGGTATTGTCAAGGGGGAGCGGCCCGTACTTTTTCACAAGATTTTCCGGGCATTTTCAGCAATGCTGCCTATCCGCCGGCTTTTCAGAACCACACACAAAAAAACTGGCGCAGAGGGGTGGATGTGTTGTATAATAGGGGCATCCATACGGGAGTTGGGCTTCCGGAAGCGCAAAGGAGGCATGTTTCCATGAAAAAGAACATCATCACCATCAGCCGGGAATTCGGCAGCGGCGGCCGCACCATCGGGAAAACCGTGGCCGAGCGGCTGGGAGTCCCCTGCTATGACAAGGAGTTGGTGAAGCAGGTGGCTCTGGAGAGCGGCTTCGATCCCAAATTTATCGAGGAGCGCGGCGAGTCCGCCCCCGGGAAAAACCGCTTTGCCTACGCATTTCTGGGCCGAGGAACGCCTGGCGTGATGGGGGGTATGTCCGCCTCCGACTTTCTGTGGACCATCCAGTACCGGGTCATTCAGGATCTGGCGGAGAAGGGGCCCTGCGTCATTGTGGGCCGGTGTGCCGACTACATCCTCCGGGAGCGGGAGGACTGCCTGCACACCTTCATCCACGCCAGCGTCCCCTTCCGGGCCGACCGCATCGTCCGGCTGTACGGCGAGTCGGAGAAGGCCCCGGAGAAGCGGCTGGCGGACAAGGACACCCGCCGCCGGGTGAACTACAAGCACTACACCGACCGGGAGTGGGGCATGGCGCAGAACTACCACATCACCCTGGACTCCGGCGTGCTGGGCATCGACCGGTGCGTGGAGATCATCCTGGACCTGGCTCAGCGGGATTACCCTGAAAATAAGTAAATAAAAAACGGGCCTTCGGCCGCTTTCAGCGGCCGAAGGCCTTTTTTCTTTTCTATAGCAGGGCGCACAGCCGTCACACGGTCTGGCCGGCCGGCTCTCCCATGCCGATGTACTTCTCCAGAATATCCAGGGTGCGTCCCCCCACCTGCTCCTCGCCGTTCTTGTGAAAGTCGTGCTTGGCACAGAAACGCTGGACCGGCTCATTGGCGGCGGAACACCGCAGGCGCAAGCTGGTGCGGCCCTTGGGGCGGTAAAAGGAGACCGCCTGGCCCAGCAGCTGGACCCCAAGTCCCTTCCCCCGGAAAGCGGGAGTCAGGTAGCACAGGGAGAGGAACCCGGCCCCCTCCTCCTGGCAGCGCTGGGGGGAGAGCTGGAGCAGCCCGGCAAACTCCTCCCTGGCCATGACGGCGGTCACCGCCCAGGGGTCCTGGTCCATGGCCTGGAGGGCCCCCTCCCAGAAGGCGGGACCGTCAAAGGGCACGTCCGCCCCATGGATGGAGATCCAGGCGTCCCGCCGGGCGGCCAGGTAGGCCTCCCGGTCCTTCTCCCGGTCCAGGGGCCGGAACCACAGATTCACGTCCTCCCCCTTGTTGGGTCCCTTCCGCCACCAGGACTGGCGGGCCAGGGTGGAGATGGAGTCGTCCAGGTGGGTATTGTCCCCCTCGAAGATCACGTGGAAGCTCTCCCCGTCCCAGGCCAGGCAGGCGACGGCGGTGTTGTCCGCGTGGGGCAGAGTGTGCCAGTCCTCCGGCTTCACCCCCCGGACATTGGCCAGAAACTGGCGGATAGCGGTGCCGTGGCTGAACAGGGCCACCGTCTGGTCCGGGGGTTTTTGCGCGATGGCCCGGATGGTGCGCTCCATCCGCTCCCCCACCTGGCCCAGGCTCTCCCCGCTGGGGGCCCGCCAGGAGGGATCGCTGCGGTTAAAGAGGGTCAGCCGCTCCCCGTCCGTCTCCCGGATCTCTCCCCAGGGGCGGTCCTCCCAGTCCCCCATGTGGACCTCCCGCAGGCCGGGGTCGGTGTGCAGAGATAACCCCTTGGGGAGATAGACGGCTTTGGCCGTGGTCTTGGTGCGGTACAGGTCGCTGGCGTACACCGCGTCCACGGGCACACCGGCAAAGCGGCCCTCCAGGGCCTCGATCTGACGCAGTCCGTTGGGGGTGACCAGGGCGTCGTACCACCCGTGGATGCGGCGGTATAAATTCCCCTCCGCCTCAGCGTGGCGGATCAAATAGAGTGTGGTCATATGGAGTTCCAGTCCTTTATGTAAGCGTTGAAACACGGTCTGGGCGGAGGAGCGCTCCTCCGCCCGGAGCCGTCAAGTGTGGTGCTCCTTCATCTCAAAATGGATGAGCAGGGAGAGCAGGGCCCGGAGAAGGACCACCGCACCCAGCACGATGAGTTCGTTCAGGTCCCGCACCAGGACGGTTTTCAGAATCTCCGCCGCCATCTTAAACTCCAGGCTGGTGGCCAGGCCGTTGGCCAGCTCGAACTTCACGTCCCGGGGCGTGCGGCTGACCAGCCCCCGGCAGTAGTGCCAGAAGGCCCGGAGGGCGGACACCGCCACCACGAAAATTCCCATCAGCTCGCAGATGGAGATGATCGGGGGCAGGATATCAATGATCAGTTCCTCCAGCATGGCGGGACCTCCCAACCAGAAATCACAGGGGCGGACATGCCCCTGCCGCAGTTACCAGGGCTTCACTCCGCCGGTGAGCTCGGAGACCTTGGAGAACCCCTTCCGGGCGGCGATCTGCTCCAGGCCGTCCCGGACGGAGATGGGGGCGTAGGGGTCGGCAAACAGGGCGGTGCCCACTGCCACGGCGGAGGCCCCCGCCAGCATCAGCTGGGCCGCGTCCTCCCCCTTGGACACCCCGCCCATGCCCAGGATGGGCATGCCGGGAAGGGCGCAGGCCACCTCCCACACCATCCGCACCGCCACGGGCAGGACGGCGGGGCCGGACAGGCCTCCGGTGTTCATCTTCAAAATGGGCCGGCCGGTGTTCACGTCAATGCGCATCCCCCGCAGGGTGTTGATGAGAGACAGGGCGTCCGCCCCGGCGTCGGCCACCGCCTTGGCAATCTCGGTGACGTCGGTGACGTTGGGGGAGAGCTTCACCATCACCGGGGTTTTCCCGGCGTGGGCCTTGGCCACCTTGGTGACCTCGGCGGCCAGCTCGGGCCGGGTGCCGTAGGCCAGTCCCCCCGCCTTCACATTGGGGCAGGAGATGTTCACCTCGATCATGTCCACTCCGGCCTCAGACAGCTTCTCACACATGACGCCGTACTCCTCCGGGGTGTTGCCGGAGATGTTGGCGATGACTTTTGTATCAAACTGCCGCAGGAAGGGGAGCTCCTCCTCGATAAACGCGTCCACCCCGGGGTTCTGAAGCCCCACGGAGTTTAGGATGCCCATGGGCGTCTCGGCGATACGGGGGGCAGGATTTCCCTCCCGGCGGTGGAGGGTCAGCCCCTTGGCGCAGATGCCCCCCAGCTCCCCCAGGTCGTAAAACTGGTTGTACTCCCGGCCGAAGCCGAAGGTGCCCGAGGCCACCACCACGGGATTTCTCAGCTTTACCCCGGCCAGGTCCACGGACATGTCCACCGGGGGCAGGCGCTCCTCCGGGGCGGCGGGGCGGACCGAGCGGTCCGCCGGTTCAGGCCGGGCGGGGCCGAACCGGTCCTCCGAGCCCCCAATGATGTCCCCGGAGAAGTTTTCCGCCTCCGGGAGATATGGAAACTGCTTGTCAGGCATCCCAGTCCACCTCCTTGGAATCAAACACCGGGCCGTCCTTGCACACGTGCTTCCGGGTGCCGTCCTTCATGTCGCAGGCGCACACCAGACAGGCCCCCACGCCGCAGCCCATGCGCTCCTCCATGGACACCTGACAGGGCACGCCGAACTCCTGGGCTACCTTGGCCACATTGCGCAGCATGGGTTTGGGGCCGCAGGCCAGGACGGCGTCGTAGTTCTTGTCCTCAGAGAGCTCCTGGCGGACCAGGGCGTCCACAAAGCCGTGGTAGCCCAGAGAGCCGTCGTCAGTGGCCACCATCACCTTGGCGCACTCCTTCTCCAGATGGTCCAGCAGAATGGCCTTCTCCTTGGAGCGGAAGCCCACAATGGCGGTGGATTTTTTGGCGGTATACTGGGCACAGCCCCGGATGGGGGGCACACCGATGCCGCCCCCCACCAGCAGATAGCGGCCCTCTGGCTTCATGGAAAATCCGTTGCCCAGCAGGCCCATTACGTCCACCGTGTGGCCCACGGGGCGGTTGGCCAGCCACGCGGTGCCCTCGCCCCGGACCTCAAAGACGATGGCCAGGGTGTCCTCCGGCTCCTCCTCCATACAGGAGCACACGGAGATGGGCCGGCGCAGGAGCAGGGAGTCCCCGCACTTGACGTGGACGAACTGGCCCGGCCCCTTCCAGGAGGTGCGGACCATGTCCCCCACCTCCAGCACCATGTAGACGGCGTCGCGGTTGAGCCAGTCCTTGGATACGATCTTGCACTTGCGTTCTACTTTCATACTTGGCATCACCCTTTCGGGAAATTCTAATTCTCTGTTACAAAACGGTTCAAACGGCGGCGGTCCGGAGCGTCACCCCTCCCAGGGGGGCTTCTTCTCCTTCTCGCTCCTGGTCTCCGCCGGCCGCCGACCACTGGCCCAGTTCAGGGCGCACGTGGGGCAGCCGCTCAGGGAGCTGTGCTCAGTGCCGCACACGGGGCAGACCACCGTCTCCTCGATGAGCTCCGGGTTCTCCTCCGGCGGGGGGCTGGGCAGGAAAAACTCCGCCCGGCCGCACTTCTCGCATCGGAGCACGTCCAGCTCCATCCAGGGGGTCAGCAGGCCGTCCCGGAGCACAGGGCCCAGAACCCCCTCCTCCCCCACCGGGATCAGCTTATGGCCGTACTTGAGCATATCGCCCCCGCAGCGCAGGCAGGTCAGGCCGCTCTTTTTGGCCTCCCGGGCCTTTTGGGCCCGCTCCTCCGGCGTGGACAGATAATCCCGCAGCCGCTCCGGCTCCTCCGGCTGTCCAAAGTCCAGCAGGTACTTCACCCGCTCCTTCATGGGGAGCTCGCCGTACTTCTTCCGGCAGTCCCCGCACACCGTCTGCTCCGTATTTCCGCACACAAGGGTCCCCTGCTCCCAAAAGCCCACGCTCTTTCCACAGAACGCACAGTTTCTTGCCATGGCTGACTCCTCCCCTCCTCCGGCCGGCGGCCCGGCCGGCAGAACTTACTGGATGGTCACGAACTGGCCGATGTCCTCCTTCATGGCGATGGCGGCGTCCCGAGCGGCCTGGGCGAAGTCCAGGCCGTTGTTCCCCGTCTTCTTCCAGGCGCACATAATGCCCCGGGAGGAGTTGACGATGGCCCCGTGGCCCTTCTCGTTGAAGGCGTGCTTCACGTCGGCGGCGGTGCCCCCCTGGGCCCCGTAGCCGGGCACCAGGAAGAAGGTGTGGGGCAGCCGGGCCCGCAGCTCCTGAATCTGCTCGGGGTAGGTGGCCCCGGTGACGGCCCCGGCCATGGTGAAGCCGTACTTGCCCTGGGTGCCGGCGGCGATGGACTCGTTGAGCTCACCCATGGCCTCGTAGATGGTGCGGCCGTCGGAGAGCTTCAGGTCCTGGAGCTCCCCGGAGCCGGGGTTGGAGGTCTTGACCAGTACAAAGGCGCACTTGTCCTCTCCCTTGGCGGCCTCCAGGAAGGGTTTAATGGAATCGGAGCCCATGTAGCCGTTGAGGGTGACGCAGTCGGCGTCAAAGGACTTGAACACCTCACCCTCCACCGGCACGCCGGACAGCCACCCCTCGGCGTAGGCGGTGGCGGTGGAACCGATGTCCCCCCGCTTGATGTCGGCGATGACGAACAGCCCGCGGCGCTTGGCGTAGGAGATGGTACGCTCCAGCAGCTCCATCCCCCGCCAGCCCAGATTCTCGTAGTAGGCCGCCTGGGGCTTCACCGCCGGGACCACGTCGCACAGGGCGTCGATGAGCCCCACGTTGAACTGCCAGATGGCCTCGCAGGCCCCCCGCAGGCTGAGGCCGTACTGCTCATAGCAGGCCTTGCGGATGTGCTCGGGCACATACTCGATGCGGGCGTCCAGCCCGGCCACGGTGGGGTTTTGGGTTTCACGGATTTTCTCCTGCAATACGTCAAAAGACATAAAATTCTTCCTTCCTTGTCTAAATTGAGCGAGGAGATAGGAGATAGCAGATAGGAGTTGCGGTGTCCGGCTCCGCCGGACATTTTTCAATGGCGCACCTGCGGTGCGCACCTTAACTCCTATCTCATATCTTCTAACTCCTATCTGAACAGGTATCTTTTCTTAAAGGGAATCCTGATAGATGATGTTCCCACCCACGATGGTGTACTTGACCTTGCCCTTCACCTTCCGGCCGGCGAAGGGGGTGTTCCGGGCCTTGGAGGCGAACTGCTCCGGGTCGATGGTCCACTCCTCCTCGGGGTCGAAGATGGTGATGTCCGCGTCGCTGCCCAGGCTCAGCCGCCCCTTGGTGGGCAGGCGGAGGATGGAGGCGGGGTTGTAGGTCATCCGCCGGATCAGATCGGGCAGTTTCATCCGCCCGGTGTGGTAGAGCTCGGTGAGGGTGATGGCCAGGGAGGTTTCCAGGCCGATCATGCCGCTGGGGGCCTTGGCCAGGGGGCGCTCCTTCTCCTCCGCGGAGTGGGGGGCGTGGTCGGTGGCGATGGCGTCGATGGTGCCGTCCTTCAGCCCGGCGATGATGCCCTTGATGTCCTTGGCGGTGCGCAGGGGCGGGTTCACCCGGGCCATGGACCCCTGGGTGAGCACCTCGTCCTCGGTGAGGGTGAAGTATTGGGGGCAGGTCTCACAGGTGAGGGCGATCCCCCGCTTCTTCATCCGGCGCACGATATCCACCGCCTTGGCGGTGGATATATGACAGATGTGCACATGGGCCCCGGTCTCCTCGGCCAGCATGGCGTCCCGCATGACCATGATCTCCTCGGCGATGGCGGGGCGGCCCTCCATCCACAGCTGGCGGGAGACGCTGCCCTCGTTCACCGCCCGGTTGGCCACCATGGAGGTGTCCTCGCAGTGGCACAGGACGGGGAGCTCCAGCCGCTTGGCGTGGATGAGGGCGTCCCGCATCAGATTGGCGTTGTCCACATTGCACCCGTCGTCGGACAGGGCGATGGCCCCCGCCTTTTTCAGGGCGTCGGCGTCGGTGAGCTCGCCCCCCTGAAGGCCCACAGACACCGCCCCGATGGGGTACACGTGGACGCCGCAGGCCTGGGCGGCCTTCTCCCGGATATACTGGATCTGCTCCGGGGTGTCCACTGTGGGCTTGGTGTTTGCCATGCAGGCCACGGCGGTGACGCCCCCCCGGGCGGCGGCAGCGGTTCCGGTAAAAATATCCTCTTTATAGGTCAGCCCCGGGTCCCGGAGATGGACATGCATATCCACCAGTCCGGGACACACCACCATTCCGGTGGCGTCAATGACCTGATCGGCCTCCGCCCGGATGTCCCGCTCCAGCTGGAGCACCCGGCCGTTTTCCACATACAGGTCCAGAATGGAGACGGTGCCGCTCACCGGGTCCACCACCCGGCCGTTTTGAATCAAAAGACTCATGGTTTTGTTCCTCCGTCGTCCAGCCCTCGGCTGGAACGTAAAATCAAGGTAGTCAAATGTGTAAAAAATGCGCAAAGAGCACTACGTTAAATTATAGCGGAAGCAACAGGATTTAGCAACGGATTTTTCCCCGCTTCGGGAAAGAATAAGCACAGGCCGGCCGCGCCCGCTTTCGACGTGAGATCTCCCGCACCTCTCTTTCGCCGGAAGCCGACGGGACGGCGGAAAAGGAGGAGACGCGGAATGAACGGACACGGTTTTGGCACATTTATGCTGGGCCTGACCGCCGGAGCGGCGGCGGGCGCAGCCCTGGGCATGACCATGGCCCCCTCCCAGCGGCGGGTGAAGCGGGCCGCCCGCAAGGCGGCCAAGCATGTGAGCGAGGCGGTGGAGACCCTCACCGACGCCATGGGCATGTGACCCCATCCGCGCAGGGGAAAAGCCTTCCCTTGCGCGGTACTTATCCGCGGTCTATAATGGGGACAGACCATCTCAAGGAGGGATGCCCCATGACCGACCAGGAGCTGGTGGAGCGAGCCTTTGCCATGCACCAATTTTCCTATGCGCCCTACTCCAAATTCCCCGTGGGGGCGGCGCTGCTGTGTGAGGACGGGACGGTGTTCACCGGCTGCAATGTGGAAAACGCCGCCTTCGGCTCCGCCATCTGCGCCGAGCGCACCGCTCTGCTGAAAGCCGTCAGCGAGGGACACCGGGACGACTGGACCACCCTTGCCATCGCGGGCCGGGGGCAGGACTACTGCTGGCCCTGCGGAAGCTGCCGCCAGATGCTCTATGAGTTCGCCCCAGACCTGCGGGTGCTGGCCGCCCGGGGGGACGGAACATTTCAGGAGGCTCTCCTCTCGGAGCTGCTGCCCTGCGGCTTCGGTCCCAAATCACTGGAGTGACTCCCTATCTCCGCTGGCAGAGCCAGAGCCTGCCGCACAGGACATGTGCGGCAGGCTCTTTTTGTTTTCCAAGGCCTCATGCGCCCGGCCTGATGTTCACGGTTCTCCCGCGCAGACATGCCAGGAGGCGGTATGTAACCGGCCGGAACGCCGCATAGCACCCATACCCCAGCACGCCTCCCGCTGTGTTGGTGATGACGTCCGTGAGATCAGAGGACCGGTAATCATGGATCAGCGGCTGCAGCAGTTCAATGCCAAGACTCATCAAAAAACAGAACCACACAGTTCGGAGAAATTCGCCCCGCCCGTTTCCGGTCAGCGGGAATAGGAAGCCGAAGGGCAGGGTCATGATCACATTCAGAACAACCTGCCTCGCAAAATCCCCCCGTCCCTCCAAAACATCGAGAAAGGGCACCAGATTCATCGGCACATAGGAGTGCTGGAAGATAAAGGGCAGGGATGCAATGACCGGCATCAAGGTGACATAGAGCACCAAGACCAGGTATCCGTACAGCAACGTGTTGACCAGCAGCACGTCGGCTCCCCTGTCTCTCCACGTCCTAAAAAAGACCAATCCATATACCAGCGCCAAAACGGCAAAATCAATCATATACTCCACAGAAATACCTCGCTGAACATAGATACAGAACTATTGGCTCCTCCCCTGTGCCAGGGCGCGGATCTTGGGCCGGATGGTCCTCCGGTAGAGGGCCGCGGCGGCCAGGCAGGAGAGGACCTCGGCGCACAGGAAGGACAGCCAGACCTGACCGGGGGCAACATACAGAAACAGGGCGGCAATGGGCAGCAGCAGGACGATCTGCCGCAGCAGGGACACCAGCAGGGAGAGGGTGCTGCGCCCCAGGGACTGGAAGGAGGCGGAGAGGATGATGCTCACCGCCGCGACGGGACAGGCCAGGGCGGTCATCCTCAGGGCGGGGCCCCCCATGGCCGCTACCTGCGCTCCCGCCTGGAAGCAGTACCGCAGCAGGGGCGAGGCGGCCAGACACAGCAGAACTGCACCCCCCAGCCCGATACCCACCGCCAGAGCCAGGCTGAACCGGATGGACCGGGTGATCCGGCCCGGGGATTTCGCTCCGTAGTTGTAGCTGAGGATGGGGATGAGGCCGTTGCTCACCCCGAAGATGGGCATAAACACGAAGGTCTGTATCTTGAAGTAGACCCCCAGCACGAACACCCCCGTCTGGGACCACAGGGTGAGCAGCTGATTGAGCCCCAGGGACATAAAGCTGGACAGGGACTGCATGACCACGGCGGGAGCGGCGATGCGCAGCATCTCCCCCGAGAGGGCTCCGCTGGGCCGGAAGCCCCGGAAGGAGACGGAGAACTCCCGGCGGATGCGCCACAGCAGGAAAAAGCCGATGCAGGCCCCGGAGATCTGCCCGATCACCGTGGCCACCGCCGCCCCGGCCACCCCCATGTCCAGGCCGAAGATGAACACCGGGTCCAGGACGATGTTCAGCACCGCCCCGGAGCCCTGGACGATCATAAAGCCCGCGGGGTGCCCGGTGGTCTGGAGCAGCCGCTCGGTCAAAAACTGCATGCACATGCCGATGGACGCCCCGCAGCAGATGGTGAGGTACTGGACTCCCGCCCGGGCCACCACCGGGTCGCCGGTGGACAGCCGGAAAAACAGGGGGGCTCCAAACAGAGCAAAGGCCAGGAACAGCAGCCAACACAGGGTATAGAACAAAAATCCGTGACAGGCCACCCGGTTGGCCTCCTCCCCCTTCCCCTCCCCCAGGCGCTGGGCGAAGGTGGCGTTGAAGCCCACTCCAATGCCGGTGCAGAAGGCCACCATCATCAGCTGCACCGGGTAGGCATAGCTGAGGGCCAGGAAGTCCAGGTCGCTCACCTGGGCCACATAGATGCTGTCCACCAGGTTATAGACGGCGCTCACCAGCATGGAGACCATGATGGGAGCGGACATGGTGAGCACCAGCCGGTCCACCGGCATGGTTCCCAGGATGTTTCCCTGGTCCCGTGTGCCGCTCATGGCGCTCCCCTCCCCTCAAATGTCCTGACGTACCGCAGGTCGGTGCACGCTATTACGAAGGCAGGCATCACAATCCCTCCATTCTCACCTTGCATCATAGCAGACCGGGCGGTCTTCCGCAAGAGCAGAACCGCAGGACAGACGGGCGTGGAGCGCCCGCTCCGCAAAAGAGCGGCCCCCGGCGATGTGCCGGAGGCCGCTCAGTTCGTTTTTCGGACCGGTCAGTTCCAGTAGTCGGTCTTCTCCTTCAGGTCGATGCTCGCGGCCTTGAACACGGGGTTGCGGCCCATCTTCCGCTGGGCTGCATAGTCCTTCAGGGCGGCGAGCGCCGGGCGGGAGAGAATGAAGATCACCGGGATGTTGATCATCACCATGACGCCCATCAGCACATCGGCCAGGTTCCACACCAGATCAATGCTCAGGCCGGCGCCCACAAAGATCAGCAGCACGGCCACGATGCGGAACACCACCATAAACTGCTTGGAGGGGACCTTCTTCATCAGATAGGCCAGGGCGTTATCCACATAGTACAGGTTGCCGATGAGGGTGGTGAAGGCGAAGAGAACCATGGCCACCGTGATAAAGATGGGGCCCACGCTGCCGAACACAGCGGACAGGGCCGACTGCACATAGGGGGCGCCCTGGGCGGCTTTGGTGGGCTCCACGCCGGAGCACAGGAGCATCAGAGCGGTGGCGGAGCAGATGAGCAGGGTGTCCAGGAAGACGGACAGCATCTGCACCAGGCCCTGCTTCACCGGGTGGCTCACGTTGGCGGAGGCGGCGGCGTTGGGGGCAGAGCCCACGCCCGCCTCATTGGAGAACAGGCCACGCTTGATGCCCTGCATCAGAGCGGAGCCGGTAAAGCCGGCAAAGATCGCCTGGAAATCGAAGGCGCCCTGGAAGATGCGGGCAAAGACCGTGGGCACCAGCTCCAGGTTCATCACAATGACAATCAGCGCCACCAGCACATACAGGCCGCCCATGAAGGGCACCAGGGTGGAGGCCACGGCGATGATCCGCTTGCCGCCGCCCATGACGCAGAAGGCGGTGAGCAGGGCGGCGATGCCGCCGATGATCCAGGGGGTGACGCCCTCGTTGTAGAAGCTGTAGCCGGAGAAGGTGGACTGGAGGTTGAAGGAGCACAGCATGTTGAAGCCGCCGGCGTAGGTGGCAATGAGGCTCAGGGCAAAGAGCACGGCCAGGGGGCGGCTGTGGAGGGCGGCCTCAATGTAGTAGGCGGGGCCGCCGTAGCTCTCGCCGGTCTCCGTGTTGCGGCGCTTGTAGATCTGGGCCAGGGTGGACTCGATGAAGGCGGTGGCGCCGCCGATGATGGCAATGAGCCACATCCAGAACACGGCCCCGTAGCCGCCGATGCAGATGGCCACGGACACGCCGATGATGTTGCCGGTTCCCACGCGGGAGGCGGTAGACACCATCAGGGCCTGGAAGGAGGAGACAGAACCGGCCCGGTCAGGGCGCTCTGTCACCACCCGCAGGGACTCCCGGAACATCCGGAACTGGATGAAGCGGGTGCGGAAGGTGAAGTAAAATCCTCCGGCCAGCAGAATGATAATGAGCAGGTAGGTGTACATGAAATTGCTGATTGCTAGAACGATGTCGTTTAGCATGTCTGATTCGCTCCCTTTCTTTTGTTTTCCTCTCTCTACACATGCCGCCCCGCGGGAGACAAGAATGCCCCGGGCGAAAGAAAGCCCTGCGGACCGTTGTGCGGGACGCGGGGCTTTGGGTGCGCTTCATTATACCGAAAGGCGCGGCCTTTTTCCAGTGCTTTTTGTTGGTTTCCGACGATTTGTGAAAGATGACGAAAAGCGGGGCTACCTGGGTGCGGTCCTGTCCTCTTTGGGGAGCTTTTCCCAGGAAAACAGGGGAACCAGCTCCGCCGGGGTGACGGTGGCGGGCTCCGAGATGAGCCCTGCCAGATGGGCCAGCCGGCCCACCAGCTCCGGGGCGGTGTATCTGGACTGGAGCTCCCCCAGCTCCTGGTCCCGGTCCCGCTTGGCCAGCCGCCGCCCGTCGGGGGCCAGGAGCAGGGGCACATGGCCGTACTCCGGGTGGGGGAGCCCCAACGCCTCCTGGAGCCAGAGCTGCCTCGGGGTGGAGTCCAGCAGGTCGCTCCCCCGCACCACCTGAGTGACCCCCATGGCGGCGTCGTCCACCACCACCGCCAGCTGGTAGGCGTACACCCCGTCGGACCGTCGGAGAATAAAGTCCCCACACTCCCGGGCCAGATTTTGGGAGAAGGGACCCTGAATGCGGTCGGTAAAGGAGACGGTCTCCTCCGGCACCTCCACCCGCCAGGCGGGGCGGCGGGTGCGGGCCAGTTCCTCCCGCTCCTTGGGGGAGAGGCGGCGGCACCGGCCGTCGTAGATCACCACCCCGTCGGAGCGGTGGGGAGCGGAGGCGGCCAGGCGCTCCGCCCGGGTGCAGTAGCAGGGGTAGATGAGGCCCCGCTCCTCTAACTGAGTGAAGGCGGCGCGGTAGATGTCAGTGCGGCGGCTCTGATACACCGGCTCATTGTCCCAGTCGAGGCCCAGCCACTCCAGGTCCCGCATCACCTGGTCGCACCAGGCCTGGGTGCACCGGTCCGGGTCCAGGTCCTCCAGCCGGAGGACCATCCGCCCCCCCTGGCTCCGGGCAGTCAGCCAGGAGAGCAGACAGGACCACAGGTTGCCCAGGTGCATCCGCCCGCTGGGGCTGGGGGCAAAGCGGCCGCACACCGCCGGTTTCTTCTCCATGGTCTCAGCTCCTTTGCTTGTTCGCCTCTACCATACCACACCTGCCCGTCCGGCGCAAGGACCCCCTTGGCAAATGAGACGCAAGCTCCTATAATAGAGGAGAGAAAAAGGCGCCGCCAAAAATATTTTCTCTGCGGATGCAATAAAATCCCCTTTTGCCGCATTATACAGATGACAGGAGTAACGAAGCCATGTGGACTGTGCTTGCCGCGCTGCAAATGGAATACGGAGCCATCCGGGGGGAGGAGCTGGAACCCCTGATGGCGGGGCTGGCCGCCGGGGACCAGGAGGCCCTGGGGCAGCTGTACCGCCGCACCCGGACGGCGGTGTACGGCCTGGCCCTGTCCATCCTCCGCCACGGCCACGACGCCGAGGACGTGACCCAGGACACCTTTGTCCGGGCCTGGGAGAAAGCGGAGCAGTACCGCCCCCAGGGGACGCCCATGGCCTGGCTGCTGGCCATCGCCCGGAATCTGGCCCTGATGAAGCTGCGGGAGCGCGCCCGCACCCAGGACCTGCCCCCGGAGGACTGGGAGTCCTTCGCCATCGACTCCCACGACGCGACCACCGAGGACCGCACCGTCCTGACGGCGGCCCTGTCCGCCCTGTCCGACCAGGAGCGGCAGATCATCATGCTCCATGTGACGGCGGGGCTCAAGCACCGGGAGATTGCCCAGCTTTTGGAGCTGCCCCTGTCCACGGTGCTGTCCAAGTACCGCCGCGCCCTGTCAAAGCTGAAACAGAAACTGGAAGGAGGCGACGCCCGATGACGGATCAGGAACTGGAACAGAAACTGCGCACCGCACTGGAGCACGCCGCCCCCGACGATTTCCAGGGGGTGCTGTCCCGCATCTCCCCAAAGACGCGGACAGAACAGGCCCCCATCCCCTTTGAGGCGGCCGCCCGGAAGAAGAAGCGCCGCTGGGCCCCGCTGGCGGCGGCCGCCTGCCTGGCCCTGGTGGTTGCGGCGGGCGGAGGGGGCTGGTACCTGCAAAATAATACGGTGGCCTCGGTGGTCTCTCTGGACGTGAACCCCAGCGTCACCCTGAACGTGAACTCCAAGGAAAAAGTGCTCTCCGCCGTCCCGGTGAACGAGGACGGGGGGGATATCCTGGCGGGGATGGACCTGACGGGGGTCCAGCTGGACGTGGCCATGAACGCCATCGTGGGGGCCCTGCTCACCCAGGGCTATGTGGACGAACTGGCCAACTCCATTTTGATCACCGTGGAGGACGACGACGCCGGCCGGGGGGCCCGGCTCCAGCAGGAGCTCACCGACCAGGCGGACGCCATCCTGGCCAACACCTCGGTGAACGGGGCCATCCTGTCCCAGACCATTCAAAACAGCCAGCAGCTCCAGGAGCTCTCCGACACCTACGGCATCACCACCGGCAAGGCCGCCCTCATCCAGACCATCGTGGACACCGGGAACAGCCTGCACACCTTCGAGGAGCTGGTGGGGCTGTCCATCAACGACCTGAACCTGCTGTACACCTCCCTGACCACCGCGCCCGCGGAGCCGTCCACCGGGGGCGGTACCTCGGGGAGCGGGACGGCGGAGACCGCCCCGGCCATCCAGTCCTCCGGCCAGGCCAGCGACAGCGCCTACATTGGCGTGGAGGCCGCCAAGAGCGCCGCCTTCGCCCACGCGGGGCTGGACGCGGCCCAGGTGACCATGGGCGAGGTGGACTTCGACTATGAGGACGGCCGCATGGTGTATGAGCTGGAGTTCTATGCCGACGGGGCGGAGTACGAGTACGACATCGACGCCAGCACCGGGGCGGTGGTGAAGTTCTCCCAGGAGGGGGGACGGACCCAGACCGGCTCCAGCGCGGGGAGTGGCGATGCCTCTGGGAATGTTTCCTCCGGCTTGGGAGGCGGGACGGCCCAGACCGGGACCAGCGGCTCCTCCTCCTCGGACATCGGCAGCGAGGCCGCCCTGGCCGCCGCCCTGAACCACGCCGATGTCTCCCAGGATCAGGTCTACGACCTGGAGGTAAAGCGGGAGTATGACGACGGCCGCCTGGAGTACGAGATCGAATTCAAGACCGGCGGCTGGGAGTACGAATACACCATCAGCGCCGCCGACGGCGCCATTCTGGACTACGAGCGGGACAACTAAAAAACGGCAAAAAGCACCCCTGACGGGGTGCTTTTTTTGCTATTGTAGGCGGTAGCCCTCCTCCACCAGGGCGCGGATCTTTGCCCAGAACCCGTCGGCGTCCCGGGTGCGGAACCGCAGGAACCCCGGCACCGGGTGGAAGGAGATCACCCGGTCCGAATGGTTGATCCAGGCGGTCAGAATACGGTCTGTGTGGACGGATTTTTCTTCATTCATGGAGGTATTTTTCGCGCATGGTTTGGATATATGTTTTTGTTTCTTCGTCATCCCACCCATTGCTGACATATTCCTCCCGCATGGACTGAATATAAGACTCAATCTCCCCGCTGTCCCAGCCGAGCTCATTTTGTAACGTATCCTCTACTACGGCCATCTTTACGTCCAGCAGCGGCTGTTGAATGTCATAGCCCAGAGGATTGTACAAAGTCCACAGGCCAATCACAGTTTCACGCTCTGCGTCGTAAACAGGAATATATTGAATGCTCGGCTGGGTTTTCAGCCACTCTTTCCACGCCGCCACAGACGCCTCATCTTCTGTATCCAGGGTTCCGGGATAGTGATAGGTGCCGTCGTTGTCGCGGCTTAAAACATAGCCGCTTTTTCCGTTGTCCGCCTCTACCGCAGTCAAATCCGGGTAATGTCCCGCATATTTTGCATAGGTCACGCTTCCATAGGTCTCACCGCGCTGGTTCTTGGGGTAGTCACCCCCAGGCAGAGCCTCCTCAACCGGGATTGGGAGGTCCGCTTCCGATGGCCTCGGAACCTGCTCTATCTCCTGGGAACTCACCGGCTCCCCAGACGGTTCGGAACCGTCGGCCTCCATCGGTATGGAGGCGGTCTCACCCGGAGTATCCGGTTTCATCGTTTTGTCCTCCGCTTCCGCGGTGTGGTCAGGATTTCCTGAGGGGTCCTCAGTGGCGGCAGGCAAAACATCCTGCGAGGCTGGTGCCTGGGGCGTTGTCTCCTCCTGGAGCGGGCCGGTGGCGAAGGCCATGGTGGTACCCAGGACCAGGACGGCGGCCAGGACCAGAGCGGCCGCCGACCGTTTTTTCAGCTTCATAATAAAGATCACTCTCTCTTTCAAGATCGGGGTCCCCAGGTCGCTGCACAGGGGCAGCAGGCCGCTGCGCCGCTCCTCCCACTTCAACAGAGTGAGGGCGTATTCGGACCGGGCCTCCAGGCCGCAGGCGCGGACGACGGATTCGTCGCAGCACCGCTCCAGGTCCCGGTTGGCGCACACATACATGCACCAAACCAGGGGGTTGAACCAGTGGACGCACAGAGCGGCGGCCAGCAGCAGTTTCCACCAGGCGTCCCGGTGCCGGATGTGGGCCCCCTCGTGGAGGAGGACATAGCCCAGCTCCTGTGTGTCGTCGCGGTCCATCCCCTTGGGCAGCAGGACCACCGGCCGGATCAGGCCGTAGGTCAAAGGCGAGCGGATGCGGTCGCACCGGCGGATGGGCACGCCCCGCAGGGCGGGGATCTGCCTGCGCCACTGGTTTACCGCCGGATGGGTCAGCGGCAGGGCGGTGCGGAAGACCCGGACACCCCTCCGGTAGGAGACCAGAAAGAGCAGGGCCAGGGCCGCCGCCCCCGCCAGATAGAGGATGGTCAGCCAGGGGATCTCCACGGCCGCCGGAGCTGCCTCCGGGACCGGGATCTGGCCCGGCTCCATGGGTAGGGCGGGAACATCCGGGATAACCCCTCCCTGGGAGGGGGCGGGGATTTCCGCCGGCGTCTGGACGCCGGGGGCCGTCTGGGCAGCTTGTCCAAAGCCCGCCAGGTGTTCCAGTCCGGCATATATGTTCCAGGGGAAGGGCAGAGCCACAGGGATGAGCAGACGGGCCAGGGCGACTCCCCACAGAATGCGGAAGGTCCAGCCCGGCAGGCGGTAGCGGCCCAGCAGCCGCAGCAGCAGGATGGCTCCAATGAGCACGCCCCCCTGGAGGGTCAGCTCCAACAGGTTCACCCTTGTTCACCTCACTTCAAATCGTCCACCAGTTTCTTCAGCTGGTCGATCTCCTCCCGGGACAGGGCCTTTCCGTGGACCAGGGAGGCGAACAGCAGGCTGGCCGAGCCGTCAAACAGCTTGTCCACCAGGTCCACCGCCTCCTGCTCCCGCACCTGCTCCCGGCTCACCAGGGGGTGGCACTGGAAGTTGGGCTCCCGGCGCTCAATGGCCTCCTTCTCCACGCACTTCTTGATGACGGTGTAGGTGGTGTTCTTGTTCCAGCCCACCGACTGCTCCAGCCTACGGGCGACCTCCCGGGCGGGCAGGTCCTGGGCCGCGTCCCACAGCACCTCCATCACCTTGCGCTCAGAATCGAATAGCTTCAGCTCCATGTGTTGTTCCTCCTTTAGACGACTGCAGTAGTCTGTATGTAGAGACTATCACAATAGTCTGCACTTGTCAAGACTATTCCGGTAGTCTAGGCAAAATTTTTTTGGGGGCGCCGCCTGCTCTTTTTTAGCCTTCCCCCTCGGTGGAAAGGTACCCCCGAAGGGGGCGGATGAGGGGTCAGAGTTCGGATGTCTTGTAGGGCGCGACGACTCGGCGCGCCGCCTTTCCGGTATCGTTTGCGCGGGGATATTTCGCCGCTCCGGCGGCGAGTTACTTTGCCCATGGCGGCAAAGTAACCAAAACGCCACCGGGGACG
>ERZ857801.1080-NODE-1080-length-31668-cov-6.915509_pt1 | contig 31668 bp, 29 predicted proteins | sample MGYA00519762_ERZ857801 | MGnify/ENA primary metagenome ERZ857801 (study PRJEB31778, sample SAMEA3449368) | human gut metagenome | biome: human gut; feature: human-associated habitat; material: faeces | place: United Kingdom | collected 2010/2012 ...
ATTGTGGCCTCGGTCCCCAACGGGAGCAGGCCTCACGCCATTCCGGGGCCCCGCAAGATACAGCGCGGTGAATTTGTCACCATGGACTTTGGCTGTGTATACGGGGGCTATTGTTCTGATATGACGCGCACCGTCGCCATTGGGGAGCCCACAGAGGAGATGAAGAAAGTCTATCACATCGTGTTGGAGGCCCAACTGGCGGGGATCGCCGCCGCCGAGCCGGGATGCCGGGAAAGAGCATTGACGCCGCCGCCAGAAAGGTCATTGAAGAGGCCGGATACGGCGAGTATTTCACCCATCGCTTAGGGCATCAGATCGGCCTTGACGAGCACGAGCCGGGAGACGTCTCTTCGGTTCACGACGAGGAAGTCCAGGTCGGGATGTGTTTCTCCATCGAACCGGGAATCTATCTGCCAGGCGAGTTCGGCGTGCGCATCGAGGACTTGGTGTGCGTGACCGACGACGGCTGCGAGGTACTCAACAGCTACCCCCGCGAGCTCACGGTGCTAGGCCCCCGATAGCTCGACGGTGCGAAGCGAATCGCGCACGCGAGAGGCCGCCGCACGGCGGCCCTACCTCCCTGCCATCTTCTCGGCGGCATCCACCACATGCGCCATGGTGACACTCGTCGTGACGGTGCCGATACCACCGGGAACGGGAGTGATAGCGTCAACGACGGGCTCAACCTCGTCGAAGTTCACATCGCCGCACAGCGTACCGCGCGAATCGAAGTTGATGCCCACATCGAGCACCGTCTGCCCCGCACGGAAGTATTCCTTGCCGAACGCGCGCGCGCGACCGACGGCGCAGATGACGATGTCGGCCGTCCGGCACAGCTCGGGCAGGTTCTCGGTGCGCGAATGGCAGATGGTGACGCTCGCATTGCGGCGCAGGAGCATCATCGAGACGGGCTTGCCCACCACAAGGCTGCGCCCCACCACCACGGCACGCTTGCCGGAAAGGGGGACGTTGTAATACTTCAAAATTTCCATGCAGGCCTGCGCGGTGCAGGGAGCATAGCCCAGATCGGTGTTGGTGAACACCCCGGCCAGCGAACCGTCCGTAATGCCGTCGATGTCCTTTTCCGGGCGCAGGGCGGCGCGGACGGTGCGGTCATCGAACTGCTTGGGCAGGGGACGGAACAAAAGACAGCCGTGGATGCTGTCGTCTGTGTTCACCTCGTCCAGTACCCGGAGCAGCTGCTCCTGCGTGGCATCGGCAGGCAGCACGAACTGCCGGACGGCGACGCCCACCTTGCCGCAGCGGGTCATTACGCCCCGCTCGTAGGAGAGGTCATCCTCCCGCTCACCCACCCGCACCACGGCCAGCGTGGGGGTGATGCCCTTGGCTTTCAACTGCTCGCAGAGCAAAGCGTTGCGCTCGTTCATGGCGGCCACCACCGGCGCGCCCTTTAAAATCGTTGCCATATACTTTCCCTCATTTGTGATATTATTTATTGCGGAGTTTCCCGCTGACGGCGGTGAAGGTTTCGTCTGCCCGGGGCACAAACTCTGCCAGCAATGCGTCTGCCCGGGCGTCCAGCGCGGCTGCGCGGCTGCGGTCTGCCATCAGCTTGGTGTTAATAAACACATTCAGGCTTGCGGCCTGCAAGGCGGCCTTGCACAGCACGGCGGCGCAGCCTGCGTCCGATACTGCCAGCACGCTGCCTTTGGCGGCGTACTGCCCCGCCAGCGCGATGCCCTCGGCGCACTTTTCCATAATTTGCAGCGGCACGGCGCTTGCACCGTCCAGTGCGGCTTCCAGCACAGAAGCCTTGTGCGCGGCCTGCTCCGGGGTGTCCTTGGGCAGGCCGTAGGCCGCAGCCAGCGGCGTAAAGGCGTCAGCATCGGCCTGCACCAGCGCTTCCAGCTCCAGCCGAAGGGCTTCAGCCCGGGCGTTCAGTGCCTGAATGTCCGCTTCCACGACGGCATACTTTTTTTTGCCGGTGGTCAGGCAGCCCACCATGTTGCCCAGTGCCACACCGGCAGCGCCCACCAGCGCGGCCGTGCCGCCGCCGCCCGGCGTGGGCGCTTTGCTGGCAAGCTGTGCCAGAAACTGCGCGCAGCTTAAATCGTTCATTTCCATGTGTAGATACCCCTCTCTGTTACAAAGGCGTCCAGCCGCTGGTCGTGGGCGTCCACGGCGGCGCGGGGGACGCGCTGAACCTCCAATGCAATGCCGATCTTCACCGCCCGGGTGCAGTAGGGCAGGTAGCGGTCGTAGTAGCCCTTGCCCATGCCTACCCGGTAGCAGCCTGCGTCAAAGGCGGTGCAGGGCACCAGCACCAGATCCAGCTGCTCCGGCTGCAAAAGGGCAGAGCGTTCCAGCACAGGCGTGCGGATACCGTACTGTCCCATCGCCCAGCCGTCCGCGCCCGGCACGGCTGCGGTAAGGGAAAAGCCCTCGCCGCACACCGGGTAGGCCACCGTCTTGCCCTGCCGTGCGGCCTCGGCAGCCACGGCGGCAAGGTCGGCTTCGCCCCCAAAGGCTGCGTAGAGCAAAAGGGTATGGGCAGTGCGGTAGGCGTCCAGTTCCAGCACCCGGCGGCAAAGGACTGCATTGGCGGCAGCACGCTGCGGTGCATCCAGCGCTTTGCGGGCGGCACGGCCGGCGGTACGCTGCGCCTGTTTTTCCTCGGCAATGGTCATACAAAACACCTCGCTTCACCTGTGGGGGAAGAAACTTGAAAAATATACAAAATCGACAGCGCATTTTTATACAAACATAATAAACACTTCAGACAAAAAAAGCAAGCCTTTTGGCGAAAAGAGGATTGAAGCCGCCGCCGCTTTCTGCTATGATTATCTTACAGCAGCAAGCGCCGCGCGGGCGCTGCGCTGAGAGAACCTGCAACATTTTGTGGAGAGGGGCAAGTAAAATGTACAAGGATATGATGGACACCATCGGCATGGTCAACGCAGCCGACCCGGAACTGGGTGCAGCCATGGAGCGGGAACTGACCCGTCAGCGCGAGAACATTGAGCTGATCGCCAGCGAGAACATCGTTTCGCCCGCCGTGATGGCAGCCATGGGCAGCGTGCTGACCAACAAGTACGCCGAGGGTCTGCCCGGCAAGCGCTACTACGGCGGCTGCGTCTATGTGGACGAGGTGGAGAATATTGCCATCCAGCGCGCCTGCCAGCTGTTCGGGGCAAAGTACGCCAACGTCCAGCCCCATTCCGGCGCACAGGCCAACCTTGCCGTGTATTTTGCCCTGCTGGAGTTGGGCGATACTGTTATGGGTATGGACCTTTCGCAGGGCGGTCACCTGACCCATGGTTCTCCGGTGAATATGTCCGGTAAAAACTACCACTTCATCTCCTACGGCGTCGGCGCAGACGGAGTGATCGACTACGCCGAGCTGGAAAAGCAGGTGCGCAAGGTGCGCCCCAAGATGCTGGTGGCGGGCGCTTCTGCCTACCCCCGCGCCATCGACTTTGAAAAGCTGGCCGAGATCGCCCACGGCTACGGTGCATATCTGATGGTGGATATGGCGCACATTGCCGGTCTGGTGGCGGGCGGTCAGCACCAGAGCCCCGTGCCCTATGCCGACGTGGTGACCACCACCACCCACAAGACCCTGCGCGGGCCCCGCGGCGGCCTGATTTTGACCAACAACCCCATCATTGCCAAGCGCATCAACTCGGCAGTGTTCCCCGGCACGCAGGGCGGCCCGCTGGAGCACGTGATTGCAGCCAAGGCCGTCTGCTTTGGCGAGGCACTGAAGCCGGAGTTCAAGGAATATGCCCGCAAGATCGTAGAAAATGCACAGGCACTGGCTGCGGCTTTGCAGCAGCGCGGCGTCAAGCTGGTATCCGGCGGCACCGACAACCACCTGATGCTCATTGACCTGCGGGACGAGGAGTGCACCGGCAAGGACTTGGAGCAGCGTCTGGACAGCGTGCACATTACCGCCAACAAGAACACCGTCCCCGGCGAGACCCGCAGCCCCTTTGTGACTTCCGGCGTGCGTCTGGGCACCCCGGCTGTCACCACCCGTGGCATGGGTGCAGCCGAGATGCAGGTGATCGCGGACTGCATTGCAGACTGCATCTGGCACTATGAGGAAAAGAAGGACGAGATCAGCGAGCGCGTCCTGCGCCTGACCCGGGAGTTCCCGCTGTACCAGTAAAAGCAACGTGTAAATAACAAGGCATCCGCAGCCGTTCTGCTAAGCATACAGGGCTGCGGATGCCTTTTGTTACAAAAAAAGGAGAAAGACGATGGAAAGCTTAGGCCTTTTGCATCTGTATTACGGCGACGGCAAGGGCAAGACCACAGCCGCCATGGGGCTTGCCCTGCGGGCACTGGGCAGCGGAAAACGTGTGGTCATCGTGCAGTTTTTAAAGGGCGGGCAGAGCGGCGAGATCCCGCTGCTGGAGCAGCTGGGCGCCACCGTTTACCGGGGCAAGGCCGGGCAGAAATTCGTCTTTCAGATGAACGAAGCCGAAAAGGCCGCTACCCGCGCTTTACAGAACAAAAATCTTGCGGCGGCGCTGGCGCAGCCCTGTGATATGCTGGTGCTGGACGAAGCCGGCAGCGCGTGGGAGCTGGACATGGTGGATAAAACCCTGTTGCAGCAGGCGGTGCTGCACCGCCCCGCCGGGCAGGAGTGCGTCCTGACCGCCCACGCAGCCCCCGCATGGATGCTGGAAGCGGCGGATTACCTCACAGAGATGTGTTGCCGCCGCCACCCCTACCAGAAGGGCATCGCCGCACGGAAGGGCGTGGAGTATTAAGGGCATAATCCTTAAAGTATCAGACAAAAAAGCATCTGCAACGGTCGCTTCTGAGCTTCAGAAAGCTGGTGATTTGGTTGCAGATGCTTTTTCTTTAGTAGGTATGCCCTTCGGTTAGCGGGCTCGCCCTCTCCGTCAGTTCGCTCCGCTCACTGCCACCTCTCCCAAAGGGAGAGGCCTTGGCAAAAAGATGAAGTTTGCGTGGACTGCCAAGGGCTCCCACTTTGGGGGAGCTGGATTTGCGAAGCAAAGACTGAGAGGGCGAGGACGTTTAAGGAGAACCACTATGCCTCACCGTTATTTTACAACCGAAATCTCCAATGGCACCGCCACCCTGCGGGGGGCCGATGCCCATCATCTTTCCCGCGTGATGCGGGGCAAGCTGGGGGACACTGTCATCTTATGTGACGGCAACGCCGTGGAATACACCGCCACCATCACCAGCTTCGGGCCGGAGACGGTGGAGTTCAGCGTGGAGCCGGGCTATCCCAGCGCCGCCGAGCCCAGCGTGGAAGTGACCCTGTTCGTGGGTTACCCCAAGCAGGACAAGCTGGAACAGGTCATCCGCCACGGCGTGGAGCTGGGCTGTACCCACTTTGTGCCCTTCTTCAGCCGGTACTGCGTGGCTGCCCCCAAAAAGGAGGAGCAGAAAAACGAGCGCTACAACCGCATCGCCTTTGAAGCCGCCAAACAGTGCGGCCGGGGCGTGCTGCCGGATGTCGCCCTGCCCCTGCCCAACTTCGGGGCCCTCTGCCGCAGTCTGGAAGGGTACGACCTCGTGCTCTTCTGCTACGAGCTGGGCGGCGCGCCCCTGCGCCAGCTGCTGGCAGACGCACAGCCTGCCGATGGCCAGCGGCTGAAGATCGCCCTCATCACCGGTGCCGAGGGCGGCTTTGCCGTGGAAGAGGCCGAAATGGCTGCCAATGCCGGTGTGAAAACGGTCGGCCTCGGCCCCCGCATTCTCCGGTGCGAGACCGCCCCGCTGGCGGTGCTCTCTGCCGTGATGACCCTGACGGGCAACTTGGAGTAATTTTTATTTCCACAGATACAAAAAGGACGGCGCATGCCGTCCTTTTTGTTTACTTTATTTTCGCGTTCATCAGCGCTTTTTTCACCTCAATGAGGTTTTGCGGGCTGACCGAGAAGCTCCGCAGGCCCAGCTGCAGATATTGCAGGGTGTTGGCCGGATTGCCCACCGCGCTGCCGCAGATGGTCACGGGGATCCCGCCCTCCCGGGCAGCCTCCACCACCATGCGGATGAGCTTTTTCATTGCGTGGCTGGCCGGGCGGTAGTAGCGCTCGGCAATGGAGATATCCCGATCCACCGCATGGGTGTACTGGGTCAGGTCGTTCGTCTCGATGACAAAGAAATTGCACCCGTGCTCCACGAATTCCTCTGCCGTCAGGCAGGCCGAGGGCACCCCGAACATCACGCCAAAGGGCGTGTCCGGGTCAAACTCCTCTCCGCGCTCCCGCAGCAGCTGGCGGCAGTGCGCTACCAGCCGCATGGCTTCATCCCAATCTTCGAGGTTGGTCACCATGGGGAACATGACCCGCAGGGGGCCGTGGGCCGCCGCCCGGAGCAGGGCGCAGATCTGCGTCTCAAACTGATGGGTCTGGCGCAGGCTGCTGCGGATGCCCCGCAGGCCCAGCTTGGAGGATTCCAGCCCCCTATGGATATCGGCCATGGCGCGGTCCACACCAAAATCAAAGGTGCGCACTGTCACCACACCGCCCTTTGCGGCGGCAATGCAGGATTGATAGAACACGAACTGCTCCTGCTCGTCCACCGGGCGGCCCGGCAGCATCATATAGCCGCTGCGCAGCAGGCCCACGCCGGAAGCGCCTGCCTGCAGCGCCGATTCAATATCCTCCTGCCCGTAGCAGTTGGCCAGGAGCTCAAACGGCACATCATCCTTTGTCCGGTTGGGCAGGACGCTGATGCGGGCGGCTTCCGCGCTCTCCCACTGCAGCTCGCAGATGCGGCTGACCGCCTGCTGGCGGGTGTTGGCATCCGGGTCCAGGATGCACTCGCCGTTGTCGGCATCCAGCACCACGGTGCGGCCGTCGCAATCATCCAGAAACTCCCGTCCCACCTGCACCACGCAGGGAATGTGCATGGCCCGCGCAATGATCGCCGCGTGGCTCTGCTTATTGCCCTCCGAAGTGATGATGCCCAGGATCATCCCCGCCGGAACGCTGAACAGATCGCTGGGCATCAGCATCTCTGCCGCCAGGATCACCGGGTGATCCAGCGCCAGCCAGACCCGGGGACGGTTGGTCAGCACGTTCACCACGCGGCGGGCGGCATCCAGAATATCCGCACTGCGCAGCTGCATGTAGGCGTTGTCCTCCATGGCCGCAAGCTGCTCCGCATAGCGGTTGCCCGCACGGTACATGGCCTCGGCAGCGCTGATGCCCGCCTTGATCTGGAATTTAACCTCGTTCATAAAGCCTTCATCTTCCAGCATCATGCTCTGGAACAGGAAGATGGCCTGCTCCGTGGGGCCGCTGCGGTCTGCCATGCCGTCCAGCTCACGCTGGGCTGTCCGGACAGCGTTTTCCAGCAGGCGCTGTTCCCGTTCCGCGTCGAACGGCCCGGCAGAAAAATTTTCGTGCCAGCGCTCCAACCGGCTCACCTTTCCCATCACAAGGCCCGGCGAGGCGCTGTGTCCCTGATAGACCTTCATTCCTCGATCACCTCCGGCAGTACCGGCCCGGTAAGGGCACGGCAGACCAATGCCTGTAAGAACGTATTGGGCAGCAGAGCAGCCCGCGCGGCCTGTGCCGCATTGCCGCTGCCCTCAAACAGGGGCGCAAAGCTCTCGATGCGCTCCCGGTCGCATTTTTCCAAAAAGGCTTCCGCCAGTGTCCGGGTGGTATAGAACACGGTGGGGTCCACGCCCGCATCCTCGGCGGCAGCTTCCAGCGGGGCCAGCTGGGCATCCTTCATGTTGGCCAGCAGCAGGGCCGCATCCGCTGTCAGGGTCACGGGGTATTTTTCCCGTACCGCCTTCTGCACCTGCTGGAATTTCCACGCAAAGGCGGCGGCATCCTCACAGCTCTCGGCGCTGGTGGAAACGGCATAGGCGCAGCCCCGCAGATATCCCATGGCGCGGCGGGTATCGTAGTAGCCCAGCTCCATGTTCCGTCTGGCGGTATCGGGGTCAAAGTGGAGGATGTCCCCCAGCTCCCAGTAGCTGCGGATCATGGTGGTGGGCAGGCCGGTGCGGTTGGGCAGGGTGATGCCCACCCCTTCCAGGTCGACACAGACCAGCTCCTCCGCGCCCATCTTCTGGGCCAGCGCGGTGGGCATATTGTCCCGGTACCCGCCATCCAGGAACTGCACCCCGTCGATCTGCTTTGCCCGCAGGGCGGGGAAACAGGCGGCCGAGGCCAGCAGATAATCCTTCACCTTGCCCGCCGGGATATCCTCCAGCGTCAGCTCCCGGGGCTTCAGCCCCCGCTTTTCCACGGTGACAAGGCCGAACCGGATGGGCGAAGCCCGCAGGGCATCCTCATCCAGCACCCGCTCCACGATCTCTTCCAGCGGGGTCACGTCCATGCCGCCGTCCCGCACCACTTCCCGCAGGAAGGCGTGCAGCTCAGAGAGGTCGGCGTTTTCCTCCGGCAGCTCCATCACGTCCTGGCTGCGGATGCTCATCCACATATCCCGGGCCGTTTCGTACAGGTCCAGCGCAAACATGGCACCGTTCAGGCTGCCCACACTGGTGCCGGTGATGATCTGGGGCCGCCAGCCCAGCTCGGTCAGGGCACGCCACACACCCACCTGATAGCTGCCGCGCGCACCGCCGCCTGCCAGCACCAGTGCCTTGACCGGGGTATCATTCTGTGCCATCTGGAACGCCTCCTAGTCATTCTTTGGAAATCTGTCAGAAGTATACCATATTTTCCGGAAAAATTCTCCCTGTTTTTGGAACAAAATCCATGGTATAATTTTGTTAACTTGTGTGAAACGATGGTGGAGGTAAAACAATGCACTGCAACAACTGGATCTTTGATATGGACGGTACCCTGACCGACAGCATGACCATGGTATGGGAGGGTGCGCCCGATGCCCTGCTGGCCCGCTATGGCCGCACCCCAAAATCCGACCTCCACAAAACGCTCCTGACCATGGGCATGGCCGATGGCGCGGCCTACCTCATCCGGGAGTACGACCTGCCCCTGAAAATGGAGGACTACAACGATGTGATGTGGGATGTTATCACCAAGCTCTACGAGACCGTGGAGCTCAAGCCCGGCGTGCGGGAGCTGCTGGCCCGCCTGAAGGCCGAGGGTGCCCGCATGTGCATCTGCTCCAACACCTGGAGCGCCCAGTGCCGCACCGTGCTCACCCGTTTGGGCATCGATGAATATTTCGACTTCTATGTGGAGGCACAGGGGGCGCTCCACAAGAGCAAGCCGGATGTATTTTTCCAGACCCTTGCTCGCCTGGGCGGCACTGACCCTGACCGGTGCGTTGTCTGTGAGGATTCCCTCTACGCCGCCCGCACCGCCCACGACGCAGGCTTCCGCGTCATCGGCATCGCCGATGCCGCCAGCAAGTCCGATGAGCCCGCCCTGCGGGAGGTCAGCGACCAGTTCCTGACCGACTGGACGGAGCTGGACTGGAATAAGGTATAAGGATACAGCAATAAAACCCCGCCAAAAAAGGCGGGGTTTTACATTTTCAGCTCTTCTTATTTTTTTCTTCTGCCAGAACCGCGTGATAATCAGACAAGATCTGTTCCAGCGTGATGGTTTTCATACTGGCGATCAAATTATTTTTCAACGTATCGTAGGTTTTGCCCAGCACATTGCCGATGTTCCGGCCCACCGGACAAAAGGGCGAAGGAGAACCATGGATCCCGATCATTTTATCAATTGCCTCCGGGTCTACGACGGAACAGATCCGATACAGATCGATCTTCTCCGGCGGCAGAGCAAGCGCCGCACCACCCGTGCCGGGCTTTACCGTGATGATCTCGTCTTTTTTCAGGGCACTGAGGATATTCCGAATGGTGACTGGGTTGCACCCTGTCGAGCATGAAAGCAGTTCACTGGTCACTTTTTCCCTTTCACCGTACTCTGAAAGAAAAATCAGACAGTGAACCGCAATGGAACATTTATTGCTGATGTGCATAGGCGCAGCCCTCCCTCTCTTATTTTATCGCATTTTCCTTTTGGTGTAAATATTGACACTACATCTTTTCAGTGGTATACTCCATTTTAAGATGTAGTTTTATTTTTTACATCAAGGAGGATTTTCTTATGAACTGCTTCCAACTCATTTTCAGCCCCACCGGCGGCACGGAACGTGTTGCAAAAGCGATCACTCAGACCTGGCCGAATGTGCAGACCATCGATTTGTCCGCACAGAACTTTACCGCACCTGCCATTCCATTCAGCGCAGATGACCTCGTTCTGATTGCAATGCCTGCTTTTGAAGCCATGGCACCTCAGCCCGCTCTGGATCGTCTGGCACTCTTACAGGGCAATGGTGCCCGCTGCGCCCTTGCAGCGGTCTACGGCAACCGTGCCGTTGATAACACCCTTGCCCAGATGGAAGACTATGCCCGGAACGCCGGGTTCCAGCCCATTGCCACAGTTTCTGCCGTTGCGGCACACAGTCTGCTGCCCGAATTTGCCGCCGGCCGTCCGGACGATGCCGATTGCCAGCAGCTGACCGCTTTCGGCAAGCAGATCCTCGAAAAATTCACTTCCGGCTCCGATACCTGCCCGCCAATTCCCGGAGAGCACAACTGCAAAGCGAAGCGGGCCGGGCTGATTCCCACTGTCAATGCCAATTGCATTTCCTGCGGGCTTTGCGCACGGGAATGCCCCGTGGGAGCCATCTCCTACGATAACTTCACCGTTACTGATTCGTCCAAGTGCATTACCTGCATGCGCTGTGTTTCCCGCTGTCCGGTTCACGCCCGGTCTGTGGATGCCGCCATTGTTGCGCGGGTGACCGATTTTCTGAGAGCCCGCTGTTCCGACCGCAAAGAAAACGAGCTGCTCCTGTAAGACACCTTACCCTTCCAGAAACGCCCGGAACGCCGCCCTTACGGCGGGTTCGCGCCCCCGGGGAATGGGCACCCGTGCCCCACTGCGCATCCAGAGCTCTCCGGAGGAGAGCTGGGCGGCGGCGGCAAGGTTGACCACATAGGAGCGGTGGGGCTGCAGAAAACGGGCATCGGCCAGCAGGGGCTTTGCCACCTCGGAAAAGGGCACCCGCAGGGAGAGAGAGGCCACGTCCTCGCCGCTGGCAAGGTGGTAGTGCACCACATGGTGGGTGCACTCCAGATACTCGATGTCCGCAAAGGGCAGGGCCCGCAGACCCATGGCCGTGGCGACCGGGATGACCGGGCCGTATTCCGGCTCGGTGGCCCGGTCCAGCAGGGCTGTCAGCTGCTCCGGACGGAACGGGATATGCAGGTACTGCATCGCGTCCACCCGGAACGCTTCGTAGGCATAGGCTGTGGTGTGAGCCAGAAAGGCCAGCGGGGCCCGCACACCCCGGCGGCGCAGCTCTGCTGCCGCCTGCAGGCCGCTGCACGGGTTGGCGGCAGGCAGCTCAATGAGGTAGAGCTCGTACCGGGAGCCTGCTTTCTCCTGCTGCAGCAGGGCCGCTGTGCTTTCCAGCTGCTCCACGATGCAGGCATCGGCCCGGCGGGCATAATATTCCATGCAGTGGCGCTGCACCCGGCCCCGCAGCACAGGGTCCGGGCTGCACACCGCAATGTGAAAGATCATATCCGCTCCTCCTTTCTCTCTGCACAGCGCTTGATTTTTGCGCCATGAGGGAGTATTATGGACGAAAAAAGAAATGGGGGACACCGCCATGGATCAGCCGCTCGTCAGCATCATCCTGCCCGTATACAACGCTCAGAATCATCTGGCCCGCTGCATCGGCAGCATCCTGAACCAGACCTATAAAAACATCGAACTTATCATCCTGAACGATGGCTCCAAGGATCACAGCCTGCCCGTGTGTGAGGAGTTCCGTGCCAAGGACAGCCGCATCGTGCTGGTGGACAAGGAGAACTCCGGCGTGTCCGACACCCGCAACCTGGGCCTGAAGCTGGCCGGGGGCGAGTATGTCCAGTTCGTGGACAGCGATGACTACATCGACCCGGATTTCACCCAGCATCTGGTGGAAGCCGCCGAGACGCACCACGCAGACCTTGTGATTGCGCCATACAAAATGGTGATCCCTGCCGGGGCCACAAAGCCCGAGCAGGTGCTGGAAAAGCTGGAGGACAATCTGGGCGTGATGAGTGTTGCCCGACCCCCTGAGGTGCGGGAATACGGTTTCCTGCCCGCCGGGGTCTACGACAAGGACACCTTTGCCCTGCGGCTGATGGACAAGCCTGCCTCCTACTTTTACAGCGTGCTCTGGAACAAGCTCTACCGCCGCATCCTGCTCACCGGCAATGACATCCAGTTCACCAGCGAGCTGAAATGGGCCGAGGATCTGGTGTTCAACATGCAGTATATCCAGTATGCCGAGACCTTTGTCTCCATTGACAAAGCCGGTTACTACTACGTCCAGAATCCCCAGAGCATCTGCCACACCCAGATCAACCCGGCTTCCATCGTGCAGAACAAGATCCAGACGTTCCGGTATTATAAAGACCTCTACACCCGTCTTGGAATGTACGAGGAGGTGCGGCCCCAGCTGTACAAGTTCCTGGTGGATATCGCCGAGAGCACCTACCCCTCCGGCCCTTTCAAAAAGATCATTGAGGAAGCCAAGGAATATTGGAAAAACCGGAAGGAATAAACCAAAATCGGGAGACCCCCTGCGGGGTCTCCCTTTTTTGTGGTTATGCTCCGATGGCAGCGCACTTCTTTGCCAGCCAATCCCGCTCTTCTTCATTCAGGCGGGGAGCCAGCTTCTCAAACACTTCGCGGTGGTAGGCGTTCAGCCAGTCCAGCTCGTCCCGGGTCAGGACACCGGGCACCACAGGAGAGGTGGCAATGGGCACAAAGGTCAGCGGACGGAAGGCCAGGAAGGTGCCGTACTGGTTGTCGGCCTTGTGGTAGCACTCCAGCTCGTTCTCAATGCGGATGCCCACCTGACCGGCCTCATACACGCCCGGCTCATCGGTGATGATCATGCCCGGCTGGAACACCGTGGTGTTGCGGCCGTTCAGGGAGTGGGGACCCTCGTGGACGTTGCCCACAAAGCTGACGCTGTGGCCGGTGCCGCAGCGGTAGTTGATGAGGTGCTGCCACAGCGGCTCACGGGCGATGGTATCCAGCATGTGGCCGTCGCAGTAGTTCAGCCAGACAGCCTTTGCAATGTCGATGTGGCACTGCAGGGTCCAGGTGTAGAACAGCTTTTCGTCCTCAGTCAGCTCACCCAGCGGGTAGGTGCGGGTGATATCGGTGGTGCCGTCCAGATAGGTGGCACCGCTGTCCACCAGCAGGAAGCCCTTGCGCTCCAGCTTGGCATGGTCCTCCTCGGTGGCGTGGTAGTGCATCATGGCAGCGTTTCCACCGTAGGCGGCAATGGTGCCAAAGCTCTCCACGATGAATTTGTCCTGTGCGGAGCGGTACTTGTGGAGGATCTCGTCCACAGTCAGCTCGGTCAGCTCTTCCCCGGCAGCCAGACGCTCTTCCAGCTCCTTCTGGAACCGCACCATGGCAACCGCATCCCGCAGATGGGCTTCGCGGTCGTGAGCCAGCTCGACCTCATTCTTCACACCCTTCATGGGCAGCAGGGGGTCGGCCTCATCCTTCACGGTCAGGGCGGCGTTGTTCTGCAGGGTCTCGTAAACGGCAAAGTTCACGGATGCAGGGTCGGCCAGCACGGTCTGGGGCTCGGTCTCAGCGGCCAGGAACTTGAGCACGTCATCGTACTCCTGGATCTCCACGCCGTTGGCCTTGAGCTCTGCGGCAGCTTCCGCACCCAGACGTGCAGTGTTGATGAAGAGCACCGCGCGCTCCGGGGTCACATAGCAGTAGGACATGGCATAGGGAGTGCACTGGATATCCATGGCGCGCAGGTTCAGCAGCCAGGCCAGATTATCCAGCTTGCCCACCAGCTGTGCGGTGCAGCCCAGCTCCTTGAGTTTGCCGCGCAGGCGCTCCAGCTTTTCGGCAGGGGAGAAGCCTGCATACTCCTTGGGCAGGATCCATGCCGGGGTGGCAGGCCGGGCGGGGCGGCCCTCGGTCCACAGCTCATCCTCAAGGTTCAGGGTCTTGATGGTGCCCTTCTTGGCATCCAGCTCCTTCTGCACGCCGCGCACCAGCCCGCAGGAAGCGGTCAGGCCGCACAGGCCCAGCACGCCGTTCTCAGGCAGCACCTTGCCGCAGTATTCCTCCACGGTGGGCACGCCCGGCTCACCCATCCGCATCAGCTGGATCTCGGTACCGGCGATCTCCTTTTCGGCCTGCACAAAATAGCGGCCGTCTGCCCAGACAGCGCTCTCGGTGGGGGTGACGACGAAGTTGGAGTTTTCGCCGTGGAAGCCGGAGAAATAGGTCAGGGAGGTGTAATGGTCGGGCAGGTACTCGCTGGAATGCGGGTCACCCACCGGGATCAGATAAACGTCCACGCCGTTGGCCTTCATGGCAGCCCGCAGGGCAGCCAGACGCTCAGGAACCGTGTTCATGCTCATAATAAAAAGCCTTCTTTCTTCCATCTATCTGCCGGAAAAACGTCCGGCGGCGGGAGTCACTGTGTCCTATTGTACCATCACTCCGGGCAGAATGCAATTCACCGGCAGCGAAAAGCCCCCGCCGGGGCATCAGCACTCAGGCGGGGGCAGAAAGCACGGTCACTGCGCGTTCTTTTTTGCAAGATCTTTGGTGTACAGGGCACGGGTGGCGTTCAGCACAGCCAGCACCATCACGCCCACATCGGCGAAGATGGCGGTCCACATGCTGGCCAGACCCAGCGCACCCAGCACCAGGCAGGCAAACTTGATCGCCAGAGCAAACACGATGTTCTGATACACGATGCGCAGGGTGCGGCGGGCAATGCGCATGGCCAGCGCGATCTTGGCCGGGTCATCGTCCATCAGGACAACGTCAGCGGCCTCGATGGCAGCATCGGAGCCCAGAGCACCCATAGCGATGCCCACATCGGCACGGGACAAAACCGGGGCATCGTTGATGCCGTCGCCCACGAAGGCGAGGTTTTCTTTGGGCTGCTTTGCGGCGAGGAGCGTTTCGATCTGGTCCACCTTGTCGCCGGGCAGCAGACCTGCATGGTATTCATCCAGCCCCAGCTCGGCGGAAACGGCCTTTGCCACAGGCTCCGCGTCGCCGGTCAGCATGACCGTCTTGCGGACACCGGCCTGTTTCAGACCCTTGATGGCAGCAGCACTGTGGGGTTTGACCACATCGGCGATGAGCAGATAGCCTGCGTATCTGCCCTCCATGGCAACATGGACGATGGTGCCCGGCTCGGTGATCTCGGGAGCTGTCAGGCCCAGCTTTGCCATCAGGCGGGCGTTGCCGGCAGCGACGGTTTTGCCGTCCACCTTTGCGGTCACGCCGTGGCCGCCCAGCTCCTGCACATCGGTCACACGGTTGGGGTCGATGTCCTTACCGTAAGCGTTCTTGATGCTCAGGGAGATGGGGTGCTTGGACCAGCTCTCGGCCAGTGCGGCGGCTTCCACAAGGGCATCCCCGGTCACGCCGTTTTCGGGGTGGATGCCCACCACCTTGAAGGTGCCCTGGGTCAGGGTGCCGGTCTTATCAAACACCACGATGCCGGTGCGGGCCAGCTCCTCCAGATAGGTGGAGCCCTTGACCAGGATGCCGCAGGCAGACGCGCCGCCGATGCCGCCGAAGAAGCTCAGCGGGATGGAGATGACCAGAGCGCAGGGGCAGCTGATGACCAGGAAGGTCAGGGCGCGGTAGACCCAGTCACCGAAGCGGGCGGGCTGGCCCATCAGCAGCAGAACGATGGGGGGAACAAAGGCCAGCGCCAGTGCGCCGTAGCAGACGGCGGGGGTGTAGACCCGGGCAAAGCGGGTGATGAAGTTCTCGGTGCGGGCCTTCTTCATGCTGGAATTTTCCACGAGGTCGAGGATCTTGGAAACGGTGGACTCGCCGAACTCCTTGGTGGTCCTGACCTTCAGCAGGCCGGTCATGTTCACACAGCCGCTGATGACCTCATCGCCGGAGCGGACATCCCGGGGCAGGCTCTCGCCGGTCAGGGCGGCAGTGTTCAGGGCAGAGGTTCCCTCCACGATGATGCCATCAATGGGCACCCGCTCGCCGGGCTGGACCACGATCACGGTGCCCACCTCCACATCATCGGGGTCCACCTGCTCCAGTTTGCCGTCCTCGTCCTCAACATTGGCGTAATCGGGGCGGATATCCATCAGGCTGGAAATGCTCTGGCGGCTCTTGCCCACGGCCACGCTCTGGAACAGCTCGCCGATCTGGTAAAAGATGATAACGGCACAGCCCTCCACATAATCGCCCAGCGCAAACGCGCCCACGGTGGCAACGGCCATCAGGAAGCACTCGTCAAAGGGCTGGCGGTTCCTGATGCCCAGCAATGCCTTGCGGAGCACATCCCAGCCGACCACCAGATAGGGGATGCAGTAGAGCAGCAGCTCCACTGGCGTGGGGAACTGGGGCAGCAATTTGAGGATGAGCACCAGCACCAGAGCAGCAATGATCCGGTACAGGTTCTTCTTCTGCTTTTTATTCATATCTGTACTCTCCTTTTTTCTGGGTTCTGGGCCGCAATGCGCCGCGGCGGGCGGGGTGGATTCAACAGGTTTTCCCCACGGGGTAGACTTTTCCACGTTTTCCCCTGAGTTTTCCACGGACTTTTCCCGGAGAAAACCTGCTTTTTCGCGTTTCTTTTTGCACTTTTTCGCAGAGGCTGTTGAAAACCCGGTGGAAATTGTTGAAAACCCATTTTCTTTTCCACAGTTTCCCACACCGGCTTTTGGGCCGTTCTGCTCGAAAAATGTGCCACAAAAAGCTCCCCCGCAGGGGAGCCGTACCGGAGTTACAAACCCCTGTTTCTTCAGATATCAAAGATCTCGCAGTCGTCCTCGACCTTTTTGCAGGCAGCCAGAACGTTCACCATGGTATCGTGGGGGTCTGCACCCTCAGCAAACTCGACCTTCATCTTCTGGGTCATAAAGCTGACGGTAGCCTGTGCCACACCTGCAACGGTGTTGGCGGCATCCTCCATCTTCTGGGCGCAGTTTGCGCAGTCAACTTCGATCTTGTAGGTCTTCTTCATCATAGGTACCTCTCTTTATTTTATGTGGACCTCTCAGGCACGCCTTGTGCGCCCGGAGGCTTTGTACTGCGTTTTCCGTTTACTCCTCAATGTGGTCCATGCCCATCGACAGGATGCTTCTCACATGGTCATCATCCAGTGCATAGTAAACGGTTTTGCCATCCCGGCGGAAGCGCACGAGCTTGGTGTCCTTAAGCACCCGGAGCTGGTGGCTTACTGCCGACTGGCTCAGCTGCACCGCATTGGCAATGTCCTGCACGCAGAGCTCATTGTCATGCAGCGCATATAAGATCTTGATGCGGGTGGAGTCGCCGAACACCCGGAACAGGTCGGCCAGCTCATACAGCACCTCGTCATCCGGCATCACCACCGGTTCCGTGTTTTCCTGCCCCGCCGGGGTCATCTGCTCCAATCCGATCATGTCCGTTCTCCTTTTGCCGCGTTTTACATGAACGTCTGTTCATGTGTTCATGTTATCATGCAGAAGAGCTTCTGTCAAGGGGTTTTTCAAAGATTTCTGTCCACTTTTCAAAATAGTTAAAACAAACCGCAAAACGCAAGAAATTTGCAGTTTTAATTTGCAAGCAGCAGGCGTTTTGGGCAAACAAAAAGCCGCCCTGCCCGGTGGGGACAAGGCAGCTTGCAGAAAGCACTTATTTTCTCTTTTTGTGCCGGGCATCCGCTACCACCCACGGCAGATACATCAGACACAGCGCCACCGCAATGGCGGGCAGAAAGCCCAGAATATAGTATTTTTCACCCAGCAGGCGGGTAAACGCACTGGTGATGACATTGCCGTAGGGATTGTTCAGAAAGTAGAAATTGGTATTCAGTGGTTTATTCAAGAAGTAAATAGGCAGGGCAGAGCCAAACAAAAAAGCCAGCACTTGCGGGGCACGGCGGGCGCTGGGGCGGTAGCCTCTCACCACAAGCAGAACCGGGTAGAGCACCAGCAGGGCATGGATGCTGATCGAGTGCAGATTGATGAGCGTCCACCAGGAGGGCACGTCCAGCCAGCTGGGGCAGAGCAGAGCCAGCGCCGCACCGGGGATGCAGAGGGCATAGAGTTCCTCCTTGCACCAGTTCTGATCGGTGAGGGTATTGTACAGACAGACGAACACATTGATGCTGCACAGATGGAGAGGCAGATAGCTCCAGTTCCACTGACCGGTCAGAGCCATGCCCAGCAGCAGGGCAGCTTCATCGGCCAGCAGGGCAATGGTAACGCCCACGAGGATGCGCCGCCGGGCAGAGGCCGAGCTGCGGCGGTACCACAGGGCCATCCCCACAATGAACACCAACGAGAGGGCAAGCTCGATCAAATGGATTTTACCGTACAGCGGGTAACACCGGAAGTTCGGGCCAAGCTCCGCATGGGTGATATCGTAGGATTTCCAGAAGTCGTTCATGTTTTTTTCCATCCCTTTCGGGCCAATGATACCGCAAATTGCGCCAAACAGAAAGAGATTTGCAGAAAAAAACGCCCAAACAGGTGCATCTGTGCCAAAAGTGTGGTATTCTAACAATGTATTTCAAAATTTTCGCCTTCGGGCATCTGGAAAGGATGTATTTTTATGTTGGAAGCTGGAATCCGCGGCGAGCAGAGTGTCGCCGTTACTTCCGAGAACACTGCAAAGACCATGGGCAGCGGCACGCTGGACGTGTTTGCCACCCCCGCGCTGGTGGCACTGGCCGAAAAAACCTGCTGGATGAGCGTTGCCGCCGCGCTGGACGAGGGCTGCGGCACCGTGGGCACCCGGCTGGAGCTGGAGCACAGCGCCCCCACCCCTGTGGGCATGACCGTGACCTGCGAGAGCGAGCTGACCGCTGTGGAGGGCCGCAAGCTGGTGTTCAAGGTCTCCCTGCACGACGAGAAAGGCCCCGTGGGCGGCGGCGTGCACGAGCGGTTCATCATCAACAACGCCAAGTTTGCTGCAAAGGCAGAGAGCAAAAAGGGGTAACGGCCTCGCCCTCTCAGTCAGCGCCGTTGGCGCTGCCAGCTCCCCCAAAGGGGGAGCCTTTGGCATTGTGGGCAGGCTGGCCGTGCACATACAGCGGCTCTCTGTCCTCTTCCATCACCTGCGCTTCCGCCTTTTGCTGGGCGGCGGTCAGCAGGCGGATGGCCTGTTCGTTGGCGCGGAACAGCTCAAAATACAGCGCTTTATAATCCGGCGTGGCGGCGGCCCCCTTTCCGTTTGCAATAGGAATAGTCTGCCCCGGGCCGGGACAAAAAATCAAGCGAGGAATCATTTATGAAAAAGACAAATCTCTCCTGGGTGGGGGCACTGCTGGTGTTTGCCCTGCTGCTGTGGTGCACCGCAGCCACCCCCGGCACCATTGCCGACCCGGCCAGCTACGCCCCCGCGGTGTACAGCTCCATGCTTTCCCTGCTGCCGCCGGTGGTGGCCATTGTGCTGGCCCTGAACACCAAGGAGGTCTACACCTCCCTGCTGGTGGGCATTGCCACCGGCGCGCTGCTCTTTGCCAACGGCAACCTGGAGCTGGCGCTCAACACCCTGTTCTTCAACGAGGATGGCGGCATGATTGCCAAGCTCTCTGACAGCAGCAACGTGGGCATTCTGGTTTTTCTGGTGATGCTGGGCATTCTGGTGGCCCTGATGAACAAGGCCGGCGGCTCTGCCGCCTTTGGCCGCTGGGCCTCCACCCACATCCACACCCGGGCCGGGGCGCAGTTTGCCACCCTGATTCTGGGTATGCTCATTTTTGTGGACGACTACTTCAACTGCCTGACCGTTGGCTCTGTGATGCGCCCCGTGACCGACCGGCAGAAGGTCTCCCGCGCAAAGCTGGCCTACCTCATTGATTCCACCGCCGCGCCCATCTGCATCATTGCGCCGGTGTCCAGCTGGGCCGCCGCCGTTACCTCCAGCGTGCCCGAAGGCTCCGGCATCAACGGCTTTACCATGTTCCTGCGCACCATTCCCTATAACTATTACGCCCTGCTGACCATTGTGATGAGCCTGTTCCTCATCTTCACGGGCACGGACTACTGCTCCATGAAGCAGCACGAGGACAACGCCCGGGCCGGCGACCTTTTCACCACGGCTGACCGCCCCTACGGCGACGATGTGGATGCCGAGGACGATGCCCACGGCCATGTCATTGATCTGGTGGCCCCGGTGCTGGTGCTGATCGCGGCCTGCATCTTTGGCCTGATCTACACCGGCGGCTTCTTTGAGGGCGTGGACTTCATCACCGCCTTCTCCGACTGCAACGCCTCCGCCGGTCTGGTGCTGGGCAGCAGCATTGCCCTGATGTTCACCTTTGTGTTCTACCGTGTCCGCAGCGTGATGACGTTCCAGGATTTTGCCGCCTGCATCCCCGAGGGCTTCAAGGCCATGGTCAGCCCCATGCTGATCCTGACCCTGGCCTGGACGCTTTCCGGCATGACCAACCTGCTGGGTGCAAAATATTACGTTGCCAACCTGCTGGGCAGCTCCGCTGCCGCCCTGCAGTACCTGCTGCCGGTGATCATCTTCCTGGTGGCGGTGTTCCTGGCCTTTGCCACCGGCACCTCCTGGGGCACCTTCTCCATCCTGATCCCCATTGTCTGCCACGCTTTCCCCCAGGGCGAGATGCTGGTGGTCTCCATTGCGGCCTGCCTGTCCGGCGCTGTGTGCGGCGACCACTGCTCTCCCATTTCCGACACCACCATCATGGCCTCTGCCGGTGCGCATTGCAGCCATGTGAACCATGTTTCCACCCAGCTGCCCTACGCCATTACCGCCGCTTCCTGCTCTGCCGCGTGCTATGTGATCACCGGCCTGACCCAGATGTTCCTGGGCAGCAGCGCCAGCCTGTGGACCTCGCTGATCCTGCTGGGCGTTGCCATTGTGCTGGAGCTGGTGGTGCTGAACATTCTGCGCGTAAAGCTGGGCAAAAAGACCAAAGCGTGATATACTAAAGGAAATTGAGTGTTCGAAGGGAGACCGTACCATGCTGGAAAAAGCATTCAACGATGTCTATACCAAGTTCAAGCTCCATTTCTACCAGAACGTGTTCCAGCGCTTTGCCACCCGTGAGGCGACCCTGACCACGGTGGAATCCTTTTGCATGGAGGGCATTATGGCCATGGGGGAGCCCACCATTGCGGAGTTTTCCCGGATGATGCAGATCTCCACCCCCAACGCGGCGTATAAGATCGGCTCGCTGGTGCGCAAGGGCTACGTGGAAAAGATCCAGTCCACCACCGACCGCCGGGAGTATCACCTGCGGCCCACCCAGAAGTATATCGACTACTACAACATCAGCTACTCCTACCTGAGCACGGTGGTCCAGCGGGTGAACAAGCGCTTTCCCAAAGAGGACGTGAAGAAGCTGGAACAGATGCTGACCATCATCAGCAACGAGCTGATGCCCGAGCTGAACCTGGAAAACAACCCGGAGGCTCCGGAGGAAAAGAAAACCGCGCGCTGAGCCGCACCCTTCCGGAAACCCCGGAAGCCCGTGCGCCGACCCCGCGCAGCCAGACAGGACTGCCCCGCAGAGATGTGGAGCAGCCCTGTTTTTTTCTGCCGGAACGGGCCATGCGGCCAACAAAAAAAGCCCCGGAGGGCTTGCGGGACCCTCCGGGGCGAGACAGCGGCGTGCGGGCCCGCTGCCTCAGGGGATAGCGATCAACAAAAGATTCTGGGAAGTAACTTTTGGGGGGATTACAAAGGAATGTGATGCATGGCCCAAAGGGTCAGCGGGGCGTTTGCCCGGGGCCTTTGGGGGTTGGGGTTCAGTGCTGGGACTTGTAGAACATGGCCTTGCGCTTGCGCTCCATCCAATATCCCGCTGCCGACAGCACCATGCCTGCGCCCAGCATCAGGTCTGCCAGCCAGCCGCTGGTGCCGGTCTGGATCAGCTTGGCATCCTGCACCGCCGGGAGCACCGGGGTCTCAGGAGCGGGGGCCGGAGTGGGGGCGGGGTCAGGTCTTGCATCCTGCACCACGGGCAGCACCGGAGCCTCGGGGGCGGGAGCCGGGGCGGGGGCGGGCTTTGTGTCCTCCACCGGCGGCAGCTCGGGCGCATCGGGGCCCGGGTTCACGGGCGGCACCACGGTCTGGGTGTAGCCCTTGATCCACACATCCCGGCTCTCCTGAGAGGTAAAGGTGTAGTGCACTTCCGCATCCTGCTTGGTGGTCACTACCATCTTGTCTGCCTCAAACTTCACGGGGGTGCCGTCCTTGTTCTTCTCGGAGTGGTACACGTACTTGATAAAGCCGCCTTCCTTTGTGCCTGTGCCATCACCCTTAAAGATGTTCCGGATCAGGTTGGTAAAGCTCTTGTAGGAGCCGGTGCCGTGGCCTTCGACCTTATTCGCATTGGTAATGAGGGTGTCGGTCATCTCCTGATCATACAGGTACTTTACCGTCTCCTGACTGCCGCCCAAATCCGTTCTCTTTTCCTCTGTTTGCTGAGTAGTCACGGTGGTCATCTGGGTGAGCTTCATGCTGCGGTGGGTGTAGTCTGTCGACGTGCGGATGCTGAGGGGAGCAAAGATGTTTTTGACCTTGGATTCGGTCTCGCCCACCACCTTGCCTTCCTTCGTCTGAACCAGCTTGGAGATCATCAGGTCGTAGCCGCCGACGTACTCCCAAGTACCGTCCTGCCGTTTGTAGGTCCGGTTGATGCAGGTGTTGGCATCCCGGGTCATATAACCATAGGCAGTCATGTCGGCGCTCTGGGTGTAGACCTGATAGCCACTCGGGCTGTTGGGGTTGGAATCGGAAGACCCGATCTCCACAATGTAGGTCTGCTTGATCTTCTCTCTGAATGCTTTCTTCTCCCACCAGCCAAGGTTCCGGTACGTCTCCGTCTGACCGGTTTCTTCCAGATAGGCATTGAAGGCTGCATTACTACTTCCAAACAGCTTGACCTTTCCGTTTTCCTTCACCGCATCGTAGACCACCGTACCGGTGACCTTGTAGAAAGCACTCTGGTTCGGATTATTGTTCTCGCCGCGCTCGTACTCGTAGTGGCCCGGGCCCTTTCCACCTTCGTTGTCAAAGCTGATCTTGCTGTCCAGACCCACGTCTGTGTTGCTCGGGTCATTATCCACCAGCTTATCGGCCTCGTAGTTCCACTTCAGGGTCGGGTTGACCAGCACGCAATCCGTGGATGTGCCGTCCTGCTTCTCCAGCTGTGCGCCGGATGCAAGGTCAAGGTGCTTGATGTTGGTGGGCTTTACTTCCACCTTCTCGACATACACCTTCTCCCAGTCGAAACCACCGTTCCACTGCAAGTAATAATAACCGTTCTTATCCTTTTCGACCTGATACCATTCTAATCGCTGGCCGTCCTCTGTCTTGTAGTAGGTGTCTGCCTTATCGCCAGCGTAGTAGTTGGGCAGTGTATCCTCGTACTTGGTTCCTTCATTGACCTTGACCATATGCGTCTTTGCGGCCTCGGCCTGCGCCTTCAGGGCGGCTTTCAGCTGCTCCGGGCTCATATCAGCCTGCGTGACGTATTCCTCGATATACTCAATGACCTGCTTCTTGATGGTTTCTTCTGTGATCTGAAGGTCACCGACATAGAGGGTCTCGCCCGGCAGAAGCGCTTTCCTTTTCGCCTCGATCTCGGCCCACAGCTCCTCATAGGCTGCCGCCAGTTCTGCTTCGTTCGTGGCGACTTTCTGCCACGATGCATCCTCGCTGCGTTCGATCTTCAGGGTGCGCTTTTTCAGGTTGGTGCAGTTAACCGTAACCGTGGAACCGTCGTCCTTCGTAAAGGTGGCGGTGGTGCGGTCAGTGCTCAGCGTAATGGCATCGGTCTCAACACCGAACTTCTTTGCCAGCATTGCCTTGGCTTCATCGTCAGTCAGCTTTTCTTCACCCTGTCCCGTAACGGTATAGGTGACCTTTTTGCCTTCCTCGATTGCAGTACGGGTGAATTTGCCGTCCTTCTTTTCATAGACATCGTCACCGTAGGTCAGGGTGTTGCCGTCCTCTGCAATTGTCCAATTCTTGTCGCCCTCAAAGGTGAGCGTTTTGTTGTTCAACGTCTCCGTATTCGTGGTCTTTTTCTGGGTGGTTTGGGTCACCGTCCACGTCACGGTGGAAGCATTATCAAACCGGATATTGGTATAGCCTGCGGCTGCCAGTTCTTCCAGGGTCTTGCAGCCTGTCTTTTCCATCAGGTTCTGCTCAGCCAGCCGATTCAGCTCATCAGGGGACATGCTGGAAGTGTTACCGTAGGTGATGGTGTAGGTCGTGGTAACCGTATTTCCGTCATTATCCGTGGAGGTAAGCTTATAGCCGGTGAACTGTCCGTTGACATAGATCTTCTCCGCTCCATCCGGTACATTGAGCACACTGGCATCGCCCACGGTTGCGGTATACTCGCCTTTCTGGCCCTCCGCAGTCCAGCTGATGGTGCCTTTTGTCACATACGCCGTGCCGGTGACGGTGTTGTCCTTCACATCGGTGATGTCCTCGGGGTTCTTGCCGGTGTCGGTTTTGTCCTCTGTGGGGGTGCTGGCCGTAACCGTTGCCCCAGCGGCGCTGTAGGTCAGGGTGTAGGTCTTGCCGCCAATCTCTGCCGTAAAGGTGTCGCCCTTGTCCAGCTGCTCCTGCGTAAATTTCAGGTCGGAGATTTTTGCCTTCAGCTGGGCGGCGGTAGTCTCGTCCTCAATGCCCAACTTGTCCACTGCCTTGGTCAGGGCGCTCCGGATGGCATCTTTCTTGGCTTTTTCCGTAGCGATCTGCTCACCGGCGGTTTCTTTTTCGCCCTTCTCCGTGGTCGTCAGGGTCACTTTATAAGTGAGGCTCCGGCGGAGAAGTTCGTTCTGCGTTACGTCCAGCTTGACGGTCTCGTTGTGCGGGGTGGTGTAGTAGATCTCACCGTCCGCACCCAGTTCGTAGTTCTTGTTGCCATCTTTTTTCAGTCTGTCAACGATCTCTGCGTTGCTCAGCTTCGTTTCTCCGGGTTGGGTAGTCTCCTGAATAACGTACTCCTTGCCGTCCTTGGTGAAATGGATTCCGTCATCCATCACTGTACCCTGATTGAGCATCTTTTCCAGATCCTCGGGCTTAATGGTCTCAACCACTGCATCGTCGTTGCCCTTGATCTGGATACTGGGGTATGTCATCTCGTCTCTGAACGATTCACTGCCATCCTGCTCTGCCTTTTTCCGGGTGATGGTCAGCTCGGTGGTGGTCTTAGTGGTAACCTTGCTACCCTGAATGGTGATGTAGGTGGTACGGGTCTGGGGGTTGCCCTCTGCATCCGGAATGGTCTCGGTCCGGGTGAGGGTATAGGTGCCGTCGGGGTTCACCGTGGGCTTTTCGGCATCCACCAGCTTGGCGATGTCTTCAGCGGTCATCTCAGCGGTGGTTTCTTCCTCCTTCTTCAGCTTGAGGGTCTGCTGGTTGCCGTCGTCAGAGTTGGTCACTTCCTCTACCTTGTAGCCGTTGACCGCGTCAGCGCCCTTCTTAATATCCCAGCTGATGTCCGGCTTCTCGCCCAGCTCCTTGTCAAGATCAAACTCTTTGACCTCTTCCTTTTTCTCGTGCAGATTGCCCTTGGCCTCGCCGCTGCCGGTGGTGGTGGTGGTCTCCTTGCCGGGGGTCACGGTGGGCTGGGTGATGGTGGTGGAGCCGTCCGGGTTCTTCTCCACGGTGGGAGGAGTGGTGGTGTCCACAATCGGCTCTACGCCGGGGTTGGGCTTCGTCTCCACGTTGGTCTCGGACTTCTCGGTCTTTTCAGCGGTGCCGATCACCACTTCCTCGGGCTTTTTCTGCTCGGGATCAGTCTCGCCGGAGCCGGGGTTGGGGTTGGGGTCAGTCTCGCCGCTGTCGGGGTTGGGGTTGGGGTCAGTCTCGCCGCCAGTTTCGCCGCCGGTCTCGCCGCCGGTTTCGCCACCAGTTTCGCCGCCAGTTTCGCCACCGGTCTCACTGCCGGTCTCGCCACCGGTCTCACTGCCGGTCTCACCGCCGGTCTCGCTGCCGGTCTCGCCACCAGTTTCGCCGCCAGTCTCACCACCGGTCTCACCGCCGGTCTCGCCGCTGCCCTCGGGGTTGGTCACGATCACGCCATCCAGCTTCTGGGAGCCGTCAGGGTTGGTCGTGGGATGTTCTTTATCGTATTTGACTTCCGCATCCTTCAGGGTCTCCTGAGCGTTTTTCGCTTCCTGATTGACCTGAGGTTCTGCGGTGTTTTCCTCTTTCTTGGTTTCGGTTTCCTCCGCCACAGGCTCCTTTTTCGGTTCTCCCGGAGCTGCTTCCGGAGCATCTGCGTTTGCTGCCAGAGGGCTTGCGGCCACACAGGCGGTCAGGGCCACGGACATTGCCGCCATCTTCAGTTTCTTGTTCGTCATGGTAGTTGCTCCTTTCCAGAATCATGCTGTTTGTTTCAAGGGATCACAGGGCATCGATCATAGCAGAGAGATAGTCGGAGGAGACAGAGCTGTAAAAGAACCCGTCGATCAGACCGTCCTTTTTCGCCCGCCGCACCTGGTCCGCCAGTTGAGGCTCGCACACCTCATCTACCACCAGCGCCACCCGGCAGCCGGGCACCCCCTGCCGCAGCCTCCGGCACAGGTCCAGCCGCTGTTCCAGCCGCCACGGCGGGTAGGCCGTGACCTCTGCAACAAGAACATCGGCGTGGGTGTCCACACACAGATCCTCCGCAGCGGTTCCTTCGGTCTGGTAGACCCGGAACCCTGAGTCAAAGTGCTGCAGGGAACCCGATATCGCATCGCCAAAGAGCCTGTTGCGCATATCGACTACGACACATTTCATGTCCACGGCCTCCTTTCCGGGCAGTGTCTCGCCACATGGATGCAGAACGTTTTACTGTATCAAGGATACCACACCGCCCCGCGGCTCCGCATGGGCCATAAGGGACAAAACTGTGAAAATTTTTCGGTGTTCTGCCCAAAGTTTTTCCAGTATTTCCGGCGTGTTCCACAATTTGGCACTTTTGGGAGCAAAATGCGCATAAAAAAAGCCCCCCTTTGCAGGGGGGTCTGTCTCACGGGCAGGCTTCGCCTTTGTACAACCCTTCCGTCTTTGCTGCGCAAAGCCACCTCCCCTAGTAGGGGAGGCCTTGGCAGGGCGGCAGCGTCTGCGTGTTGACCATAAAGCAGAAACTTATCCTCTTTGCCAAGGGCCCCACTACTAGGGGGGCTGGCACGGCGCAAGCCGTGACTGAGGGGTTTTGCACGACAGTTTGCCGTAAAGCAACGCCTTTCTTGCCTCCCCTATTAGTGGAGGTGGCGAGCGAATGCGAGACGGAGGGGTTTCGCACAACAAAATCTCACTCCTCCAGATGGGGGAGGATGAAGTTTTTCTTGGTGACGGCAATGGCCAGGCGGGTGCGGTTGGAGTAGCCGGTTTTTTCCAGCAGGGAAGAGACAAAGCGCTTTACGGTGCGGGAGGAGATGCCCAGCTCTGCGGCGATCTCCTCATATTCCAGCCCCTCGCACACCAGCCGCAGCACCTCGATCTCCCGTGGGGTGAGCTGGGTGCTGCTGACCTGCCCCAGGCGGGTCTCCGGGGTGCGGTCCGGGTAGAGGCTTTCCCCCGCCATGGTGCGGTCCATCACCTCCAGCAGGCTCTCCGGGGACACATCCTTGTACCAGAAGCTCTCGGCCCCGGCGGCCTTTGCCCGTTTCAGGTAGCTTTCCTCCACCATGGAGGTGATGATGATGACTTTGGTCTCCGGGTGCCGGGCCTTGATCTCTGCCGCCACATCAATGCCGTCCCGGCTGCCCTTGGTGCACACATCCATCAGCACCAGATCCACGGCGTGCCGGGCGCACTGGGCCAGCGCCATTTCCGCTGTGCTCAGGGAAGCCACCCGGCGGTAGCGGCCGCTGTCCTCCACAAGGTGCTCCATGTTCTCCCGGGGCATCCGCTGGTCTTCCACGATCAAAACGCTGGTCATATCGTTTCCTCCTTTGGCAGGTTCACACACAGCCGGTAGCGGGGCCGGGCCTGCACCTCCATGGTGCCGCCCGCCTGCATCACCCGGCGCTGGATGGCGGTAAGCCCCCCGCCCGGCGTAATGGCGGGGTCTGCGGGGGGCGGGCCGTCGTTTTCAAACTGCCAGCGCTGGCCCCCGCCCTGCGGGGTGATGGTGATCTCCAACCGGTTGGCCCCGGCGTAGCGCACCGCGTTGGTGATGCACTCCCGGGCAATGGTCAGCAGCAGCTGCTGGTGCTGCCGGGGCATGGGCCCCTGCAGGGCCACCGTGACCCCCAGCTGGGCCGCGTCCTCCACAAACACGTCCCACTCGTTTTCCTCCGGCGGGGCCTCACTGTCCTTCCGGTACAGCTGCACCGCCTTGTTCATCTGTTCAAGAGAAGCTTCCAGCTCCGCCGGGTCCTTCCGCTGCAGCAGGCACTGCCGCACCGCCGTAAGGCCGTAGCCCATTTCATCGTGGAGCCGGGTCTTGAACTCCAGGATCTCTTTTTCCCGGGTCATCTCCTGCACGTTCTCCGACAGCCGGCGCAGCTCCCGGTTCATCCGCAGCAGCTCCTGATTCTGCCGCAGCAGCTCCTGCCGCTGGCGCTGCAGGTCTGTCACCTCCGAAAAGATGCACTCCACATGGGGGTGGCCCCCCTCCTCGAACACGGTCTGCTCCGAGTAGAGCCAGCAGGTGCCGTCCGGCAGCACAAAGGACGGATTTTTGCCGTCCACCCTTCGGCCATGGGTGGGGGCCCACACCTGCTGGCGCAGCTCCTCCAGCGATTGCAGATCCCGGCCGGAGAGGGCACGGTAGACCCGGAACATCTGCCGGTTGCACAGCCGGATGATGCCGTCCGGGGTAAAGTAGCACACCGCCGCGGGCAGGTCGTCAAAGCCCTCCTTGATGGAGCTGCGGGTGATGTGGTCCGGGTGCAGCCACTGCTTCAGTTTGTTCCACATTCCGGGGCACCTCCTTCAAAGTGATCGTTCAGCACCCAGCTGCCCGGGGCCTCCTGCACAGCGGCGGGGCAGGCGGCTTTCAGGTCCGCCCCGGTCTCCACCGAAAGATAAAGGTTCAGCCGGTGGTCCTTCCAGATGGCCCGCACAAACAGGGCATCCAGCTGCCCCAGCGCCCCCTCCACCACCGACTCGAACCGGCTGTAACAGGCCGCTGCCGCCTCTGCCGGAAGCCGGACCCCGTAGGTCACCTCCATGGCGCACTCCACCCCGGCCAGCTCCAGGCTGCTGATGGATTCCTCCAGCGCGTACCGCAGCTCCGCCGAGGGCACATACCGGTGCTGCTGGGCCAGAAACATCAGGTTGGCACCCCGTTTCAGGTAAGCGCCCAGCACCGCCACCTGCCCCAGCAGCTGCCGCTTTTCTTCCTCCGGGGCCGCGCGGTATCGGGTCAGAAGCTGATCCATCCGGATGATCTGGGGGGCCAGCTGACGCTGCAGCAGATCGTACAGGCGGTTCTTCTCCCGCAGGGCGTTGATCTTGCGCTCCACCTCGTAGTTCTGCTGTTCCAGATAGTTGCGCTCTGCCAGCTCCGTGCGGTTCTCCTTCAGGCGCTCCATGTTTTCCACCAGCTCGGTGATGTCTGTCTGCCACATCACATAGCCGCCCTGCACCGGTGCGCTGCGCAGCAGGGTGTGCTCGTCCAGCTGCACCGTGCCATGCATGGCGGCCTGCAGCTCCCGGCGGTCCGCCATGCGGCCGTTCTCGGAGCAGCAGTACACGTTGCCCTGCCGGTCCACCAGCTGCACCGCCAGAGAGGTGACACGCAGCAGCTCCTCATAGCCGGTGTTGGACTGGATCAGGCCGCAGCGCAGGCCCCCTTCCAGCGAAGCCGCCGTCATCAGGCAGTGAACGATGGTCATATCCCCCAGAAACTGCTTGATCAGGGGAAAATGGAAGCCGTAAAGCACCGCGTATACCCCCAGCAGCACCATCGGAATGGCAGGCAGGGGCAGCCGCCGGAGGATCCGGGGGTTCCGGCTCTTGTGGGCGATGATCCCAAAGGCCAGCAGGATGCAGATCACGATCCACCCCACCACCAGACCGAAAAGCCAGCCGTACTGGTAGTTTTCGTTCCAGGGCTGCTGCAGCCGGAACACCTGCTGGTGCAGGTCGTTGGTCAGCACCAGCTCCAGCAGCACCGCCGAGGGCAGCCACAGCATTCTGGCCCAGGCAGACAGGCGGTAGCGCTCGGATCTGTCCACCGTCAGGACCAGCTGAACGCAGAGCACCGGTATCCCCAGCATGGGGGCATAGTAGAGGTACCCCAGCATCCGATCCATCCCCGGGGGAGTGTTCAGCTGGAACCGCAGGGTGCGCACAAGGATCCAGAACAGCATCAACAGATCCACGTTCAGCAGCAGCCGCCGCACCTGCGGATGCACCGTGCGGTTGTACAGGGAGATCCCCCACCCTGCGAACAGGCTCAGATACAGCAGGCTCCGGAGGATGCCGCAGGCTTCCTGCAGGCCGGAGGGCAGGCCCTCCAGCGGGAGCACCCGGCACAGCCATGCCAGCAGCACCACGGTGCCCACCGCACAGCCTCTTTGAACCTGTTCCCGCTGCCTCTGCCCCATCATGCCAGCCTCCTTCTTTTGTGCCGTTCCCCGGTGGTTTTTCTCCATTATATCACATCCGTGCTGTAATTTGCCAGAGAGCAAAGGGGAATGTACCTCTGTGCCGCTTGCGCCTGCCCTGAAAACCATTTGAATTGCAAAACGATTTTTTAGTTGCTATACTGGGCTTATCAAATTTTTTTCGGGAGGCTGCTACAGTGACAGCACAGACAATGCAAATCGGGAACAGACCTTGCCGCATTTACGGCGGGACTAATGCAGAATACTTGCTGCTCCAAATGACAGGTGAGCATGAGCTGCAAAGTATGGATTATGAAGTGGCAGCGATCGCACAAAGCATCCAGAATTTTCTATTCGCAGCTATCCCGGTGGAAAGCTGGAACGATGCGCTTTCTCCGTGGAAAGCCCCTGCCGTGTGGGGAAAGCAAGGCTTCGGCGGCAAAGCTGGGGAGACACTGCGCTTTCTGACGGAGCAGGTCATTCCCACACTGGAGCAGCAGTTTCCTCTCCCGAAAAACGTCAAGATCATTCTGGGCGGCTACTCGCTGGCCGGGTTGTTCGCTTTGTGGGCATCCACCCAGACCGATTTGTTCTACGGTGTCGCCGCCGCTTCTCCCTCTGTGTGGTTTCCGGGCTGGATGGAGTTTGAACAACAGCGCCCGATACAGGCACAGCACGTTTATCTGAGCCTTGGCGACAAGGAGGAACACACAAAAAACACCATCATGGCTGCGGTAGGGGATAATATCCGCACGCTGCACAGTCGGCTTACAGCGCGTGGCGCAGACTGCACCCTTGAATGGAACAGCGGCGGACACTTTAAGGACGCTGATTTGCGTACGGCAAAGGCTTTTCGCTGGGTGATGGAGGAACACACATGACCATTTATTGGCGGAGATGGTGGGCATTCTCCCGCGGGCTAAGCAACAGCCCGCAGGGCTGATTGCTTGCGGCCTGCGGGCCGCCGCCCTGTTCTCATCCGCACCATCTAGCCGCAAAAAAGGCACCAGCCTAAGCTGATGCCTTTTGTTGGCGGAGCGAAGCAACCCAAATCCGAACCATTGCCCTCTGGGGCATCTTTCGCGGCGATCTCATCGAAAGTGATGGTTTTTGTGCCGTCTTTGTAGTTGAATGCAATCAAAACTTTTTCATCATAGAGATAAACAGCGTTCACGAATGTATTGATAAGC
>ERZ857801.1081-NODE-1081-length-31655-cov-2.810759_pt1 | contig 31655 bp, 24 predicted proteins | sample MGYA00519762_ERZ857801 | MGnify/ENA primary metagenome ERZ857801 (study PRJEB31778, sample SAMEA3449368) | human gut metagenome | biome: human gut; feature: human-associated habitat; material: faeces | place: United Kingdom | collected 2010/2012 ...
TGGAAGAAGGAAAAATTCACAAAATACGGTATAAAGATTACACAGAGATATATCAGGAATTGAAAGAGAAAAGGAGGTATTAGATAAATGCAAAAAATTTTAGCGCCGTCTATTTTGTCAGCGGATTTTAAAATACTGGGAGAACAGTTAAGACAGACGGCAGAGGCAGGGGCACAGTATATTCATTTTGACGTGATGGACGGAGATTTTGTGCCGAGTATTTCTTTTGGCATGCCAGTGCTTTCTTCTATTCGCGGAGTTACAGAGCAGGTGATGGACGTGCATCTGATGGTGACAGAGCCAATCCGGTATGTCAAAGCATTCAAGGAGGCGGGAGCAGATTTTCTTACGGTTCACTATGAGGCATGTGAAGATCTGCACAGGACATTAGAGGAGATCCATAAGTACGGAATGAAGGCCGGCATATCTATCAAACCAAATACACCGGTATACATGCTGCATCCATTTTTAAAGGAAGCAGAAATGTTTTTGATTATGTCTGTAGAGCCGGGATTTGGCGGACAGTCTTTTATTCCCTATTCTCTAAACAAGATACAGGAATTGAGAGGGCTTCTGGAAGAAAAGAATCCAGACGCGGCGATTGAAGTGGACGGTGGGATTTACCATCAAAACGTGGGAGAAGTTTTGCAGGCGGGTGCCGATGTCATTGTATCGGGCTCCGGTGTGTTTAAAGGAGACATCAGAGAAAATACAGCAAAATTTATGGAGATATTAAAGCAATATGAGTAGACGGACAGTCATTGTAAGTGGTGGAAGAATAGAGGAAGAATTTGCGCTTTCTGTTTTAAACAGTGAAGAGACAGAATTTATTATCGGGGTGGACAAGGGGCTTGACTTTTTATATGAACACGATATTTGCCCGAACTATATTGTAGGAGATTTTGACAGCGCTCCTTCAGACGTTGTAAATTACTACAAAGAAGAGACGAATGTTCCTATCAGAGAATTCAATCCGGTAAAGGATGCGTCTGACACAGAGATTGCACTAAGGCTCTGTATGGATCTGCGGAGAAAAGAGATTGTGATACTGGGAGGAACGGGAACAAGAATCGATCATATATGGGCGAATGTCCAGAGTCTGAAAATTGCCCTGGATGCGGGGGCAGATGCGAGACTTCTCGACAGTCATAACCAGATACGGCTTTTAAAGGATGAAATCTGCCTGAAAAAAGAAGAGGCGTTTGGCCCTTATTTTTCTGTGTTCTCTCTGGGAGGAACTGTGGAAGGAGTCAACATTTCCGGAGCGAAATATCCTCTTAGGGGACATACGCTGATGCCCTATGACAGTCTGTGTGTAAGCAATGAATTTGAAGCGGATGAGGTAGAAATTTCCTTTGCTTATGGAACACTTATCCTGATGGAGACGCGGGATTAAAAACAGTATAGCCGATACAGCAGAATATCAAAAGTATTAAAAATGGCATCCTACTGTGTAACATTGCTTGGCTGTACCCATAAGAGAACCGGAGCGCGGATGGTCTTTACTGACTGTCCGCGCTCCAGCTTTTTTGTACTTATTTTTTGCCTTTGTGCCATTCCTGCAATACAGCTTCTACTTGGGCGATAAGCTGTTCTTTGTTCGGAATATAAGAAACATACCGGGAAGCAAAAATATTATTTGCAAGTCCGCCTAACGCATATTCAGCGGCGACACTGTCTTTATCCGTACAAAGAATGATACCGATAGGTGGGTTATCGTGTTCGTCGTTTACCTCTGCTGCATAATAGTTCAGATACATATTTAGTTGTCCAATTGCTTCCGGCATGAGTTTTACGGTTTTTAATTCTATTAGAACATAAGCGCGGAGAATTTTGTTATAGAAAACCATATCCACATAGTAATGCGTATTATTCAGAGTTACGCGTTGTTGAGTTCCAACGAACATAAATCCGCGTCCTAATTCCAACAAGAATTTTTCAATTTGTTCTACAAGGGCTTTTTCAAGGTCGCTTTCCATAAACAATTTATTTTCCGGCAATCCTAAAAATTCAAAAACATACGGGTCTTTTATCATATCCGCAGGCTGCGCCATTTCAATCCCTTTTTCTGCAAGGGCAAGTATCTTTTCTTTATTGGCTTTTCCGTCAGAAAGCAGCAAACGCTCATAGAGAGAGGTTGAAATCTGGCGTTTCATTTCCCGTATCGACCACCCGGAGTTAATTGTTTCTTTTTCGTAAAAGCTACGTTTATCTATATCCGAAATCGAAAGAAGTTCACAATAATGTGACCAGCTCAATTTGCCAGACAGTGTCTGGCAAATTGGATAAGCAAGATAAAATGCCCGCATATTCTGTAAATTGGAACGCGAAAAGCCTTTCCCAAATTCTTTCGTTAATTCTCTGGATAACTCTTTTAAAGTTTATTTCCCGTATGCTGCACGTTCTCTGCTCTCCTGTTCATGCTCCACGATAATACGTCCGATATTCCAGTAAGTAGATAACAATTCATTATTTACTTGTACGGCGACGCGCTGACGTGCGCCGGATAGTAATTCCTTAATTTCCTGTATCATGGAAGTAGTATATGTTAAATCGTCCATAATTATAGCTCCGTTCATGTTTTCTGTTTTTTGATTATATCATAAGGCCTTTGTCATTTCTACCGTAATACGTACCCTTTGTCTTTTCTGCGCTTGGAGCTTTTCATACCGGCACAAAGACGGATAAGCCGCTTTTCCGGCACAGTCTGTCGCTCATATTTCGTATGCCATAATAGCTACGCTTGTTGTAATTGTACTTGTGATAATCTACAAAGTTGACCGCGCAAAATATGATGTAGTTATGTCGGTTACGATTGAAAAAATGGAGCCCTTATGCTATACTCTATAGTTGCGTTGGACTCTTTTTTTGTGTGAAAAAGGAGTCCGTATATAACAGTAGATAAGTGGTTGGCTTATTGGATAGGAAACATTGTTTGTGACCTTGCCCCGAACACGAAAAGAAATTATCGGGAGCGTTACAAATACGAGCAATACGCCAGTTTGAACAAGCTGCGCCAGCCTAATATGAAAAAAGGGCGTAGACAAAAAATAGAGAAAGGCAGAAAGCCAGTAAAATTAAGGCTTTCTGGATAGGTAAAGCATAAAATGAAATTAGGTATCGTAGGACTGCCAAATGTAGGAAAGAGCACGCTGTTTAATTCCCTGACAAAGGCAGGGGCAGAATCAGCAAATTATCCATTCTGTACGATTGATCCCAATGTAGGGGTTGTGACAGTGCCGGATAAACGTTTAGATGTGTTGGGGGAGATGTACCATACGAAGAAGATTATTCCCGCTGCGATAGAATTTGTAGATATTGCGGGTTTGGTGAAGGGAGCCTCCAAGGGTGAAGGGCTGGGCAATCAGTTTTTGGCGAATATCAGAGAGGTGGATGCTATTGTCCATGTTGTGAGATGTTTTGAGGACAGCAATATTGTCCATGTAGACGGGAGTATCGATCCTCTGCGTGACATAGAGACGATTAATCTGGAATTGATTTTTTCAGATTTGGAAATATTAGAAAGAAGGATTGCAAAAACAGTAAAACTCTCCCGAAATGATAAGACGGCAGCAAAAGAGCTGGAGCTTTTGAATCGGATTAAGGCACATCTGGAAGAAAATAAGATGGCGAAAACTTTTGAGACAGATGACGAGGAAGAAAAGGAGTGGATGGCAGGATATAATCTGCTGACTGCTAAGCCTGTCATCTTTGCGGCAAATGTGGCGGAGGATGACCTGGCAGATGATGGGGCGAATAATACCAAGGTTGCGGCAGTGCGCGAGTATGCCAAGCGAGAACAATGCGAAGTATTTGTTATATGTGCGCAGATTGAACAGGAAATTGCAGAATTAGAGGACGAGGAAAAGAAGATGTTTTTGGAGGACTTGGGTTTAGAAGAGTCAGGTCTGGAAAAACTGATTAAAGCGAGCTATCATCTCTTGGGACTTATCAGCTATCTGACGGCGGGAGAACCGGAAGTACGTGCATGGACAATCACGAAGGGAACGAAGGCGCCACAGGCAGCGGGAAAAATTCATTCGGACTTCGAAAGAGGATTTATCCGTGCGGAGGTAGTAAGCTATGCGGATCTGATGGCATGTAAAACTTACGCAGCAGCGCGGGAGAAAGGGCTGGTAAGACTAGAAGGGAAAGACTATGTAGTACAGGACGGGGATATTATGCTGTTCAGATTTAATGTATAGTACCAGCTTTGCCATACTTTGAACAGGCACAAAAGTCGCAGTAAACAAGAACTGCGGCTTTATGGATGACACGAGTAAGACGGGGCGGGGACAATATAGAAAGAGAGGAGCATAATTATGCATTATGACATTAGTTTCCCACATCTTGGTATCTACCTGGAGCATGTGGGAAAAAGTGTCCGTGTCTTTGGATTTGAGATTGCATATTATGGAATCATAATTGGGCTGGCAATTCTGTTGGGATTTTTGATTGCCACTTCCGAGGCCAAAAGGACGAGACAGAACCCAGAAGACTATCTGGATATGGGGATTATTGGAGTGATAGCCGGAATTGCCGGAGCCAGAATTTACTATGTGATATTCTCCTGGGATATGTACAAGGACAATCTGTTGGATATATTTAATCTGCGGGAAGGCGGGCTCGCTATTTACGGCGGCGTGATCGCGGCAGTGATTAGTGTTCTTGTGCTGGCTAAGGTAAAGCATCTGTCGGCGCCGCAGATATTTGACACAATTGCAATGGCACTGCTAAACGGGCAGATGCTTGGAAGATGGGGGAATTTTTTTAACAGGGAGGCGTTTGGAGAATATACGGACAGTCTGTTTGCGATGAGACTGCCGTTAGACGCGGTTCGTTCTTCGGATGTGACAGAGCAGATGCGAAGGGCTGTGCAGCAGATAGACGGCGTAAGCTATATTCAGGTACATCCTACGTTTCTTTATGAGTCTTTCTGGTGCATGGCGCTGCTGATTTTTTTGTTTGCATACCGGAAACACAAAAAGTATGAAGGAGAACTCTTTCTGCTGTATTTATTTGGCTACGGACTGGGCAGGGTGTGGATAGAAGGGCTCAGGACGGATCAACTGCTCCTTCCAGGGCTTGGCATCGCGGTATCCCAGCTTCTGGCAGGGCTGATTGTAATCGGTACTGGCGTGGCACTCTTGTATCTTAGGAAAAACCATAAGAGGATGCCGTTTCTGAAAACGGAGAAAAGATATGAACCCATGCCGGAGAAAATAGAGGGAAAGAAACCTCCTAAAACAAAAGAACGGATATTCAAATTTAAGAAGTAGGTAAGAAACCAAAATAGTCCCTGTATATTACATCCAAGGCAAGTCATGCATGAAGAGGTGGTATACAGGGATTAAAAAAATAGGAATATGGGAGAGGTGGAAAATGTTTTGTGAAAATTGTGGGAAAAAGATAGAAGAAGGAGAGCAGTTCTGTCCAAACTGTGGACAGAAAGTATCGGCGGAAGAAAGAGAGTATGCAAGGACTCCGGAGGAAACAGAAATCCAAGGTCATTCTGATATGAAGGAATACAAAGGGGAGCAACAGGGTGGAAAGAAGCCGGACAAAAGGAAAAAAGGGAAGGCAGGGCTAATAGCTGCCCTGGCGGTTCTTCTGATCGCCATTCTTATACTGGCGGCAGCATTCGCTATATTTTTCCTGAAAAAGAAGGAAGAAGAAGCGCAGCAGGAAGCAAAAAAACAAGAAGAGATAGAGGCAAAGAAGGAAGAAAAGGAAGAAAAAGAAAAACAGGAAGAGAAGGAAGCGGCAAAAAGAGAAGAACGTGAAGAGACAGAAAAAGCAGAAGAAAAAGAACTGCCGGAGCCAGAACCAACAGGTATCGCGACAGGGCTGACGTATGCGGGAGAAGAAATTTATATGGCGGATTTTACAGTTTCTGCGTCCTCTGTCCTAAAAGAAAGTGGATATAATTATGAGACAGAAAATTTGACGGATCTGGATGCTTCTACATGTTGGGCGGACGGTGTGGCAGGAAACGGAACAAATGAAAGTATCCTTTTTACAAGCAGTCAGAAACAGGCGGTAAGAGGGCTTGCAGTTTTGCCAGGATTTTGTGCCAGTGCAGATTTGTATGCAAAAAATGGAGCGCCGATAGCGTTTCATATAGAATACGGAGAAGAATCTATGGATTTTTCTTATGTAGACAGGGAACTTCCCTTCCACAGCGAAAATCCTTTCGACGGGATGATATATATTGACTTTGGAGAAACAGTAGAAATTAGTGAGTGTAAAGTGACGATTACTGACGTCAGAGATGGAAATAAATATGATGATTGCTGTATTACAGAAATGTTTTTGTATCAGTAAATATCTGCCATTGAAAAGAGGCTAAATAGAATGGAAAATGTACCTGAAAATAAACAAAAAATAGAGTGTGTTCTATAGACTTTTGCTATTTTTCGGGATATAATTACAGTACATGTGAAAATATTAACTTTACAATGTAAATTATAAGGAGGAACAACAAAATGGCAAGAAAAATGAAGACCATGGATGGTAATCAGGCTGCCGCCCACGTTTCCTATGCGTACACAGAAGTTGCGGCGATCTATCCGATTACACCATCATCTGTTATGCCAGAACACATTGACGAATGGGCTACTGAAGGTAGAGAGAATATCTTTGGGCAGACTGTAGAAGTTACAGAGATGCAGTCAGAGGCAGGTGCGGCAGGGGCTGTACACGGTTCTTTATCAGCAGGAGCTCTGACAACAACATTTACAGCTTCACAGGGATTGCTTCTGATGATCCCAAACTTATATAAAGTAGCAGGTGAACAGCTTCCAGGTGTGTTCAACGTATCTGCGCGTGCACTTGCAAGCCATGCGCTGTCTATTTTTGGAGATCACTCTGATGTTTACGCCTGTCGTCAGACTGGCGCGGCTATGCTGTGTGAATCCAGTGTACAGGAGGTTATGGACTTAACACCGGTTGCACATTGCGCAGCATTGGAAGGAAAACTTCCGTTTATCAACTTCTTTGACGGATTCAGAACATCCCATGAGATTCAGAAAATTGAGACTTGGGATTATGAAGACTTGAAAGAGATCGTAAATATGGATGCAATTGATGAATTCCGTGCACATGCACTGAACCCGAACCATCCATGCCAGAGAGGTTCTGCTCAAAATCCGGATATTTTCTTCCAGGCAAGAGAGGCATGTAATCCATATTATGATGCTATGCCGGCAATCGTTCAAAAATACATGGATAAAGTAAATGAGAAGATCGGAACAGATTATAAGCTGTTCAACTACTATGGAGCAGCAGACGCAGAGCATGTGATTATTGCAATGGGTTCTGTCTGTGATACGATCGAAGAGACAATTGACTACCTGACAGCAGCCGGAGAGAAAGTGGGCGTTGTGAAGGTACGTCTGTACAGACCGTTTTGCGCAGAAGCTCTGATCTCTGCAATTCCGGATTCTGTGAAGAAAATTTCTGTTCTTGACAGAACAAAAGAACCAGGAGCACTTGGCGAGCCTCTGTATCTGGATGTCGTTGCAGCCCTCAAAGGCACAAAATTCGATGCAGTTCCGGTATATACAGGACGCTATGGACTGGGATCAAAAGATACGACTCCGGCTCAGATTGTTGCAGTATACCACAATGATGAGAAACAGAAATTCACGATCGGTATCGTGGATGATGTGACAAATCTGTCTTTGAAAGCGGACGAGCCGCTTGTTACGACTCCAGAAGGAACAATCAACTGTAAATTCTGGGGACTTGGAGCAGATGGAACAGTCGGTGCAAACAAGAACTCCATCAAGATTATCGGTGACAACACAGATATGTACGCACAGGCTTACTTTGACTATGACTCCAAGAAGTCCGGCGGTGTCACAATGTCTCACCTGCGTTTCGGAAAACTTCCGATCAAATCCACATACCTGATCCACCAGGCAAACTTTGTTGCATGTCATAATCCGTCTTATGTGGACAAGTATAATATGGTGCAGGAGTTAGTTGACGGCGGTACATTCCTTTTGAACTGTCCATGGGATATGGAAGGACTTGAGAAACATCTTCCAGGACAGGTAAAAGCATATATTGCAAAACACAATATTAAATTCTATACAATCGACGGTATCAAGATCGGAAAGGAAATCGGACTTGGCGGACGTATCAATACGGTGCTGCAGTCTGCATTCTTTAAGCTTGCTTCTATTATTCCGGAAGAAGAAGCGATCGATCTGATGAAGAAAGCTGCGAAAGCTACGTATGGCAGAAAAGGTGACAAGATTGTACAGATGAACTATGATGCGATTGACGCAGGTGCGAAACAGGTTGTAGAGGTTGCCGTTCCAGAAAGCTGGAAAGACGCGGCTGACGAAGGACTTGCAACACCGCACGTAGATGAAAACGGAAGAAAAGACGTTGTAGATTTCGTTAAGAATATTCAGGCAAAAGTAAATTCCCAGGAAGGAAATTCATTGCCGGTATCCGCTTTCAATGAGTATGTAGATGGTTCCACACCGTCTGGTTCCTCCGCATATGAGAAACGTGGAATTGCGGTAGATATTCCGATCTGGAAACCAGAGAATTGTATCCAGTGTAACCGCTGTGCATATGTATGTCCACACGCTGTTATCCGTCCGGTGGCATTGACAGAGGAAGAACTTTCCAAGGCTCCGGAAGGAATGGAAACTATCGATATGATCGGTATGCCAGGAATGAAATTCTCTATCACAGTTTCTGCTTATGACTGTACAGGATGTGGATCTTGTGCAAATGTATGCCCAGGTAAGAAGGGCGAGAAAGCGCTTGTTATGGGGAACATGGAAGCAAATGCCGGAAAACAGGATTTCTTCGACTATGGACGCGAAATTCCGGTAAAACCAGAAGTTGTTACAAAATTCAAAGAAACGACAGTAAAAGGAAGTCAGTTCAAACAGCCGTTGCTTGAATTCTCAGGAGCATGTGCAGGCTGCGGCGAGACTCCTTATGCAAAATTGATTACACAGTTGTTTGGTGACAGAATGTACATTGCAAATGCAACAGGATGTTCTTCTATCTGGGGCAACTCTTCACCGTCCACACCATATACGGTAACTCCGGAAGGAAAAGGGCCAGCTTGGTGTAACTCTTTGTTTGAGGACAATGCAGAGTTTGGATATGGTATGCTTCTGGCACAGAATACAATTAGAGCAAGACTGAAAGGCAAAGTTGCAAAACTTGCGGAATCTGCAGAAAACGCTGATGTAAAGGCAGCCGCACAAGAATACCTGGATACATTTGCATGTGGAGCGACAAACGGAACAGCAACAGATAAGCTGGTAGCTGCGCTGGAAAGCTGTGGATGTGATATGGAAGAAAAGACAGAGCTGCTGAAGAACAAAGATTTCCTTTCTAAGAAATCACAGTGGATATTCGGCGGTGACGGCTGGGCTTATGATATTGGATTCGGCGGCGTTGACCATGTACTTGCAAGCGGCAAAGACATCAATATCATGGTATTTGATACAGAGGTTTACTCCAATACAGGCGGACAGTCTTCTAAGGCTACAAAGACAGGTGCTACGGCACAGTTCGCAGCCGGCGGAAAAGAGATTAAGAAGAAAGACCTTGCAGGCATCGCAATGAGCTATGGTTATGTATACGTTGCACAGATTGCTATGGGTGCTGATTTCAATCAGACAGTGAAAGCGATCGCAGAGGCAGAGGCTTATCCGGGACCATCTCTGATTATCGCATATGCTCCATGTATCAACCATGGTATTAAGAAGGGCATGAGTAAGGCGCAGACAGAGGAACAGCTTGCAGTAGAGTGTGGATACTGGAACAACTTCCGGTTTAACCCTGCCGCAGAAGGCAATAAGTTCTTCCTTGACAGCAAAGAACCGAAACAGGAAGAATACCAGGCATTCCTTGACGGAGAAGTTCGTTACAATGCATTGAAGAGAGCAAATCCTGAAAAAGCTGAAAAGCTCTTCGCTCAGAATGAGAAAGAAGCAATGGAGAGATATGCTTATCTGAAAAAACTGGTGACTCTGTACGGAGAAGAATAATCACTGTGGCTTGACTGCTTATCCATAAAGGAAAAGTCAGCGGCAGCGTAAAGAGAAATTCCTTAATTGTTGTATACAGTTGAGGAATTTCTTTTTATATTGACAATATATCTCATAAGCCATTATACTAGATATATAACTTGTATACTAGCTTGCAACATAAAGTGGTATACAATTCGGATCTGGATGACAGACATCTCCTTTCTAGTACCCAGATCCAATCTAGAAAATAAAGGTTTGGTAAAGCGATGATTGTAAAGAAAAGATATGGAAGGGAAACTGGAAGGGAATATGTGCTGCGTGTACTCAAAGAGAATATTGTGATGTTGGAATTAGAACCAGGAAGCAGAATCAGTGAAAACGAGCTGGCAGCAGAACTGGGAATTTCACGAACACCAGTGAGAGAAGCTCTGATCGAATTGAGCAAAAGCAAAATTGTTGAGATTTATCCGCAGAAGGGGAGTTATGTTTCACTGATTGACTGGGAAATGGTAGAAGAAGCGCAGTTTATGCGTATCACTCTGGAGAAAGCGGTTATCTGTCTGGCATGTCAGGACATAGAAGAAGAAAATCTACAAATACTGGAAAAGAATGTGAAGCTGCAGCAATTTTATCTGAATAATAATGAGCCGGGAGAGCTGTTAGATCTAGATAATCAATTCCATAAAGAACTGTTTAGAATGACAAATAAACCACATATTTATAAATTGATGAGTAATATGATGCTACATTTTGACCGTTTGCGTACGCTCCGTACAAAAACTGTGGATCAGCAGTATGTAATAGATGACCATATGGAGATTCTGGACGCAATTCGCAGAAAGGATGCAAAACGGGGAAGAATCGCTATGGAACGACATCTGACGAGACATGAAATTGATGAAGCGGTTGTAAAAGAGAAATATCAGCAATTTTTTAAGGAAAAATAAAAGACGGCATTAAGTGATACCTTATAAAGATAAAAAATTCTGTCAGGATTTCAAAAGGAAAAAAGAAATCTTGACAGAATTTTTTTGTGTAATATGACAGAAAATCAAAATGCATTTCCAGAGCAAAGAAGATAAAAATTGTGCAAAATAGAGAAAAGAAATGGGAAATGTAAAAGTATAACGGAATGAGTTGACAAAATATATCGGGGGGGGGGTAAGATACTAGTATACAAGTGTGGAGGATGTTCCACAATAGTTTCAAAAGGAGGATTTAGTTATGAAAAAAAGAAGTAGAGTATTAGCGGCACTTCTGGCAGCGGCGATGGTAATGAGCATGGCAGGATGTGGGAGTTCAGGTTCAGACGACAAGAAAGATGCAGGCGAAAAGAGCAAGGGCGGTTATAAAATCGGTCTGACAAACAGTTTTAATGGAAACTCCTACCGTCAGCAGATGGAAGCATATGCGCAGGAGGCGGCGGATGAATTAAAAGAGTCTGGAGAGATTTCTGAATTTACAATTGTAGAAGCAAATAACGATGCTTCCAAACAGGTACAGCAGATTGAAAACTTTATTCTGGAGGGAATGGACGCAATTATTATCGATCCAATTTCCGCTACTGCACTGACAGGGGCGATTCAGGAGGCATCTGATGCCGGAATCCCATGTATCATTATCAATGACGGCCCAGTAGAATCGGATGCAGAACTGTGCTATCAGATTAACTTTGATACAGTGGATCAGATGGGGACATTGACAGAATATGTATGTGAGGCAATCGGCGGAAAAGGCAAGATTATCGAGCTGAGAGGAACTGCAGGAGCAGAGTTTGACAATATTGCACACGAAGGCGTGATGAAGACATTAGAAAATTATCCGGAGATTGAAGTTGTCGCAGAGGTCTATACAGACTGGACAGGTTCTAAGGCACAGTCAGAATTAGCTTCTGTTCTTCCGACGCTGGATGAGGTTGACGGAGTTGTAACACAGGGAGGAGATTCTTACGCAGCCGTACAGGCATTTGAGGCAGCTGGAATGGAACTTCCGGTTATCGGCGGCGACAACCGCGGTTATTTCTTGAAGTGGTGGGCAAATGAAGCACCAGAGGGATATGATACAATTTCTGTTTCCTCCAATCCTTGGGACGGAGCTACTGGAGTATATGTAGCATGTGACATTTTAAGCGGTGAATATGAAATTCCGAATGAAATGATACATCCGTTTGCAGTAGTGACAAAGGACGAAGTACAGAACTACAAAGATATGGGAGATGAAGAAATAGGAACTCCGACATATGACCGCGAGTGGGTAAGAGAGAACTTATATAAATAGTGAAGTACCGATAACGAGAATAAATAGTGAGAAGAACAGCCAGGCCGCGACAGGGCAGTAGAAGGGTCTGGCTGTTTCTATTCTGCCGGAGTATGCTTTTTTGCAGGAACAGTTATTTGTGTATATTTCTGTCATTATCCGGCGGCAGGCAATGAAAAAGAATTGACATGGAAAAGAGGGATATTTCGTGAAAGAACAAATCATATCTTTAATGCAGCAAGTAATGGATTCTTCCAATATTGTCGACTTAAGCTATACATTGGAGCCAGGGATGCCCGTTTGGCCGACACATGCAAGATTTGGAAGCATTGTGTATGAGACATATGACGAAGGGGCGGTTTCTCTACATAGACAGCTTAGCTTCGGAGAACATACGGGTACACATCTGGATGCGCCGAAACACTTTATAAAAGGTGGAGCATCTATTGAAGAGGTAGACGTCAGAGCAGTGATAGGAAGAGGAGTCAGGATAGACGCTTCGTTTTTGGAGCCATGCGGAGTATATACACTGGATATGCTAAAAAAATTTGAGGAAAAAAATGGAGAGATCCAAAAAGGAGATGTTATCCTTTTGTATTTCGGGTGGGAAGAAAAATACGGAATAGGCAAAGCGGCGGAAGGATTTTTAAAAGACTGGCCGGGGCTGGGAGAGGATGCGGCACAGTATCTTCTGGATAAAGGAGTTGCCTCTGTAGGAACAGATGCACTTGCACTGGATCCGTTCGGAAGTGAAACATATCCCTGTCATCTGATTCTGCTTGGTAATGGAGTGCCGATTATAGAAAACCTGACGAATTTACATAAGCTTCCGGTATTTTCTTATGTAGTTGGTCTGGCAAATAAGATAAAGGACGGTTCTGCATCTCCGATAAGGGTGATTGCACTGACACCGGTCAAATAGAAAGGAGCATTTAAAAAAGTGAAAAGAGCAGAAACACAGACTCCTTATATAGAATTGCTGGAGATTGACAAGTTTTTTGGAATTACAAAGGCACTTAAGAAAATCAATCTTCAGATATTTACAGGAGAAGTAATTGGGCTGGTTGGTCCAAATGGAGCAGGAAAATCTACTATGATGAAGGTGCTGACCGGAGTGCTTCCTCCCACAGCAGGGAAAATCATTGTAGAAGGCAAAGAGATGGCGAAATATACGACAAAAGAGGCGAAGGAAATTGGTATCTCCTGTGCATATCAGGACTTGTCCCTGTGTACAAACCTAAGTGTGTATGAAAACTTCGCAATGCTGAATGTGGAACATAGTATTGTCACAAAACCAGGCTGGAGAAAAAGGGCAAAGAAGGAAGCAAAAGAACTTCTGGAGAAATACTTTCCCAATAATCATATTGATGTGATGAAGCCGGTAGAACGTCTGACACTCGCTGAGAGACAGATAGTAGAGATCTGTAAGACGTTGATGACAGATAATTTAAAGGTATTGGTTCTGGACGAACCGACCTCCGCACTGTCTACAGACAAGGCAGAACAGCTTCATAAAGTGGTGGAGGAATTAAGCGCAAAGGGAACGGCAGTCATCTATATTTCTCATAAGCTGGATGAAATACGGAAAGTATCTGACCGTATTGTAATGATGAGAAATGGCGCGAACTCAGGGGAGTGTGATCCTGCTGAGATTACAACAGAACAGCTTGTAGAAATGCTTGGAGGCACCGGCGCAAAAAAGGCAGTGTTAAAAAGCAGTGCAACGGAAAATGTACAGGATGTTAAGATGGCGGCGCAGATTAAGGACTTCACTGGAAAAGGTCTGTACAATATCAATATGTATGTAAACAGAGGCGAGATCGTAGGAATTTCCGGCTTGGTGGGTTCGGGACAGACAACGCTTTTAAATCTTCTCTATGATTCGAAAAAATATAAGGGAAAAGAGAAGAAAGGTGTAATTTTAAATACATCTGTATCGTATGTCAGCGGGGATCGGGCAAAGGAAGGAATCTTCCATCTCTGGGATATTTTTGACAATACGATTATTGGAAATCTGGATCAGGTGAAAAAGGGTCTGTTTTTGGATAAGAAGAAATCAGAAGAGCTGGCGCAGACATGGTATGACAAACTGAAATTTAAGGCTGAAGGAATTCACAGCCCGATTATGTCACTTAGTGGAGGAAACCAGCAGAAAGCGTTGATTGCCAGAGGAATCGCGTCAGGCGCCGAGTTGATTATTTTAAATGATCCGACAGCGGGAGTAGATATAGAGACAAAGCAGGAAATCTATAGTCTTCTTGAAGAGGCAAAAAAAGCAGGGAAAGCGGTAATTCTCTATTCTACAGAAGACGCGGAAATTGAGATCTGCGACCGTGCTTATATTATGCATGAAGGTGAGATTACCGAAGAATTAAAGAAAGAAGAAATCACAGTTGCAAATATTGTAAAGGCTTCTTTTAAGGATGTAAAACATAAGAAAGCAACAGAAGAGAAAAAAGAGGGAATCGCACATAGGATTTTGACATCTCGGGTATTGCTTCCGGTTGCCGCTATGATCATTATGATTCTGGCAAATGCAGCGATGAATCCACGTATTCTCTCCTATATGGGGCTGCGCATGTTGGTTTCATCGGCTGTACCTCTTGTATTTGCTGCTCTAGGGCAGATGTTCATAGTCACAGCGGGCGACGTAGATATGGGAAATGGATATTCTATCGCGCTGGTCAATGTACTGGTCGGTATCATACTGACAGGCAATCCCTTGTTTGGTATCGTAAGTCTGGTGATCTTTATCGCCGCATATGCGCTGATGGGAGCATTGATCCATGTGCGCAATATTCCTGCGATTGTCGTAACATTAGGTGCGCAATTTGTATGGTGGGGAATTGCCTTAGTGATTGCGCCATCTCCAGGCGGAACCTGCCCTGAGTGGCTGCTTGCGATTTACAAGTTTGAATTTCCGATTGTTCCAATGCCGATTGTGTTGTGTGTACTCGCAGGAATTTTCTGCTGGTATGTACTTTTCCGCGCGAAATACGGAATGATTTTAAGAGGAATCGGCAATAACCCTCTGGCAGTAGAGCGTTCCGGCTGGTCTTATCTACAGGCGAAAATGGCTAATTATGCGCTTGCCGGATTGATGGTTGTACTGGCTGGTATGGCATATACGGCGGTTTGTATGGGAGCAGATGCGAATTCATCCGCGACATACTGTATGATGTCTATTGCGACAGTTATTCTTGGCGGATGTGAGATGGCGGGAGGAATTGTGGCACCGATCGGCGTGGTATGCGGCGGAATCGCTATGTCTTTTATCACAACAATTCTGACATCATTCAGGGTAGATTCGAATTACCAGACAGCAGTGACAGGCCTGATTTTGATTGTCGTGCTGGCAATCAAATTGGTTACCCATAAAAAGGAGGGAAGATAAAAATGAAAAAGATAATGACGAAGTATGCGTTTATATGGCCGCTTCTCGGTTCCATCCTTTTGTGGATTGCGATTTCAGCTGTATCCGGGAAATTTAGTGTCGCACAGGTGTTTTCCAGCGCTAAGTTATGTTCGTTCGCTCTGCTTTTGGCGTTGGGACAGATGGTAGTTGTAACGAGTGGAGAAGGTGCAATTGATCTGTCACAGCAATATATCCTGACACTGGCTGCATATATATCCTGTGATCTAATGCAGTACAACGTACTTCTTGGGATCGTGGCGGCAGTGGCGGTGGGTGCACTGTGCGGCCTGGTAAACGGGCTGATCAATATTTACTTAAAAGTTCCGGCAATGGTGACAACTTTGGCTACGGGATATATTATCTTTACGATTGTACTTGTCCTGGCTCCGGGAATGAAAACACTGCCAGATGCCGGATTTGTGGATTTTATTAATCTTCATGCAGGCGGATTTTCTATGCTGACAGTTATCTGTATTCTTGTTGCAGTTCTGCTTGCGCTGCTTCTCTATAAGACAAAATATGGGAAACAGCTCCATGCGGTGGGGCAGAAAAGAGTGGCAGCAGGATATGCAGGCATCAATGTCAAAAGAGTCGTGATTCTCGCATTTGTATTAGGCGGCGCCTTGTGCGGGCTTTCTGGTACTCTGTGCGGGGCCTTCAATGGCGGGGCATTTCAGGATATGGGAACAACTTACTTCCTGCCATCCATTGCAGCGGCATTTGTAGGAGGAACAGCGGCATCCGGCGGAAAATCCAATGTCGCCGGTGTATGTTTAGGTGCATTGATGATGTATCTGCTTACGACATTCTTAAATGCAGCAAGTCTGTCAGTAGGAATGCAAAGGCTGATTCAGGGGGCAGTCCTTGTTCTGATACTGGTAGCGTCGGTTTCCAGTGATGCCAAGAAAAGTTAGGCACATTTATGTATCTAAAAGATAGTATGTGAGGAGGAAGACGCATGAAAGGGATTCAGATTGTAAAACCGAATGAATTGAAAATGATTGAGATGGAAAAGCCAGTGATTACAGAACAGGACAATGTGCTGGTGAAAATGAAAGCTGCGGGCATCTGCGGCTCTGATGTAGGGATTTATCACGGGACTAACGCCGCTGCTACATATCCGCGCGTCATTGGTCACGAAATGGTTGGAGTCGTAGAGGAAGTAGGGGCGAATATCAAACATTTAAAGCCAGGAGACAGAGTGATTGTAGATCAGGTTGTAAGCTGCGGGTACTGCTATGCATGCCGCAAAGGGAGAGGAAATGTATGCGGTAGCCTGAAGGTACGCGGGGTACATATTGATGGAGGATACAGGGAATATATGGCAGTACCGGAACACGACTGTTATATTTTGCCGGAGGGGCTTACCGATACGGAGGCGGTTATGATTGAACCGACAACGATTGCCATACAGAGCTGCTCCAGGGCAGAATTGTGTGCGGAAGATACGCTGCTTATTTTAGGCTGCGGTGCTCTTGGAAGCACAATTTTGAAAATCGCCAGATTAAGCGGCGCTAAAATTATCGTTGCAGACATTGTGGAGGAAAAGCTGCAGGAGGCATTGCAAAACGGCGCCGACTATGCAATCCATATCGCAAGCGAGGATGTGGTTAGAAAAGCGCGTGAATTGACAGAAGGATATGGGCCGACAGTTTCGATTGACGCAGCCTGCACGAAGGATTCTCTTTTAACGCTTTTAAATGCAACGGGAAATGCAGGGCGTGTGATGACAATGGGATTTTCAGTGGCACCTACAGAGGTGAATCAGTTTGTTATCACATCGAAAGAGCTGGATGTGAGAGGATCAAGGCTTCAGAATAAGAAATTCCAGACTGCAATTGACTTGATACGGGAAGGAAAATTAGATCTGACAGGAACAATTTCTCATACATATCCGTTTGAGAAGGCGCAGGAAGCGTTTGATTTCGTAGATACAAAGGATCCGTCTATCCGCAAGATAGTGTTGACTTTTGGAGAATAACAATTAAAATACCTGAGCGTTTAAAAGGAGGCGCTCAGGTATTTTTTTGGAGTGATGCCCTTATATTTTTTAAAGGTCTTAATAAAATAGCTAATATCATTGAATCCACAGCTAAATGCCACTTCTGTGATAGAGTCACTGGAAGTGACGAGTTTCAAACAGGCCTGCTCGATCCGGTAATAATTCAGATAATCAATCGGAGTGCGGTGCGTCATTTCATGGAAGAAACGACAGAAGTATTTTGCGTTCATGCCGGCTTCCTTTGCTAATATATCCAGAGTCAGACATTGATCATAGGAGGTCTCGATCATTTCGAGAACCTTTTTTAGCTGTTCGATCCGCCTGTTGTTCTTTGCCGATACGTTTCCGATAGGCTTATAATAATGATGACTGAAGACATAACCAAAGAATTGATATAAAGCTCCGATGACGGTCAATTTATAGCCTTCAGATTTGCCCCTCATAGCTTCAAAAAGAAACTTTATGATCTCTTTCAACTCTTCGTCGCAGTTACTAATGTGGTGGTATATTTGAATAGAACTATTTTCTATTTTTTTTAAAAATGTTTCCCCGATATGATTAGGAGATAAAAGAATACCGAGGTTAAAGACAATACATTCATAGACACAGTGCTTCGGTATTCCTCCGTGCAACGCTCCGCTTTGTACAAAAATGAGATCTCCCTCCTGGGCTGTGAATGTGGATTCATTGAGTGTCATCAAGAACTCACCCTTGAGAATACGTATAATTTCATATTCAATATGCCAATGATAAGACATTTCATAACGCGGATGGCTTGCAGTGACATGATAAAACTCAATCGGAAAATCAAAAGTTCCATGCTTTTTATCTTCTCTATATTTAATATATTTCATATTTCATTTTCTCCTATATAAAATGTAGAAACAAAAAGTGAATATAATTATATTTTTTTCTATTATATCACAAGAATTACTGAATTGTCAGGGTTATAATAAAGAAAAATATAACAATTTATATGCACCTGGGTATAATGCGGTATATGCCCTGTGGGTATACCCTTTCGTGTGGAAAACGCATTGTGAAAGGATAAAAGAAGAAGGAGGATGTAGAAATGGCAGAGAGTAGATTGATCGGAGGTTATCCTGTAATTGGTATTCGTCCTACGATAGACGGACGCCGCGGAGCATTGGATGTGAGAGGTTCTCTGGAAGAACAGACAATGAATATGGCGCAGTCTGCGGCAAAACTTTTCAGAGATAATTTGAAGTATTCAAATGGAGAAGCAGTAAAAGTCGTGATCGCGGACTCTACGATCGGACGTGTCGGTGAGAGCGCAGCATGTGCAGATAAATTCAGAAAAGAAGGTGTGGATATTACGCTGACAGTAACGCCATGCTGGTGCTACGGTTCAGAGACTATGGATATGGATCCGAATACAATCAAAGCGGTATGGGGCTTTAACGGCACAGAAAGACCAGGTGCGGTATATCTTGCATCTGTTTTGGCGACGCATGCGCAGAAAGGGCTGCCGGCATTTGGAATCTATGGACACGACGTACAGAATGCAGAGGAGACGGAGATTCCTTTGGATGTAAAGGAAAAACTGCTTAGATTCGGGCGGGCAGCAGTTGCGGCAGCTTCCATGCGCGGGAAATCCTACCTGCAGATCGGTTCTATCTGCATGGGAATAGGCGGGTCAATTATAGATTCTGACTTTATCGAATCCTATCTTGGGATGCGGGTAGAATCAGTAGACGAGGTAGAGATCATCCGCAGGATGACGGAAGGAATCTATGATAAAGAAGAATTTGAAAAGGCATTGAAATGGGCAAAAGAAACCTGTAAGATCGGATTTGATAAAAATCCGGAGGAGTTACAGGCATCCTCGGAAAAGAAAGAAGAGCAGTTTGCATTCGTAGTGAAAATGGCGGTCATTATCAAAGATCTTATGAATGGAAATAAAAAACTGCCGGAGAAATTCTCTGAAGAGGCAATCGGGCACAATGCGATCGCGGCAGGATTTCAGGGACAGAGACAATGGACAGATTTTTATCCAAACGCCGATTTTGCTGAGGCGATGCTAAATACATCTTTCGATTGGAACGGGGCAAGAGAACCGTATATTCTTGCGACAGAGAATGATGTCTTAAATGGCCTGGGAATGTTATTTATGAAGCTGCTGACAAACCGTGCACAGATATTCGCAGATGTGCGTACATATTGGAGTCCAGAGGCAGTAAAGAATGCCACAGGCTATGAACTCGAAGGAATCGCGAAGGAAGCAGGCGGGTTTATTCATCTGATCAATTCTGGAGCTGCTTGTCTGGACGCCTGCGGAGAAGCAAAGGATGAGAATGGGAACGCAGTGATGAAAGAGTGGTGGAATGTCACAGAGGAAGACCAAAAGGCGATTATGGCAGCCACTACATGGAATCCGGCGGACAACGGATATTTCCGCGGGGGCGGTTATTCCAGCCGCTTTGCGACACGTGCGGAGATGCCGGTGACTATGATTCGTCTGAATCTTGTCAAAGGTCTAGGGCCAATGCTGCAGATCGCGGAAGGGTGGACGGTACATCTTCCGGAGGAGGTTTCAGACAAACTCTGGAAACGTACAGACTATACATGGCCTTGTACGTGGTTTGCACCCAGATGTAACGGAAAAGACGGGGCATTTAAGACAGCGTATGACGTGATGAATAACTGGGGGGCAAATCATGGCGCTATTTCTTATGGCCATATCGGAGCAGATTTAATCACGATGTGTTCTATGCTCAGAATACCAGTTGCAATGCACAATGTACCGGAGGAGAAGATTTTCCGCCCGTCTGCATGGAATGCGTTTGGAATGGATAAAGAGGGACAGGATTACAGGGCGTGTGCTGCATATGGACCGCTTTATAAATAAGAGAGGACGATATGGAAAAGAAAGTGTTAGCGTTTGATTTTGGAGCTTCCGGCGGAAGAGCAATGTGCGGTACGTTTGACGGGAAGAAGATAGAGATTGAAGAGTTGCATCGTTTTTCTAATGATCCGGTCATCTTAAATGGTACGATGTATTGGGATGTCTTACGGCTGTTTTTTGAAATTAAGCAAGGATTGATAAAGGCAAAAAAATGCGGAAAAATAGAAAGTATTGGAATCGACACATGGGGAGTTGACTTCGGGCTGATTGACAAGGAAGGGAGACTTCTGGAAAATCCGGTACACTATCGGGATAAAAGAACGCAAGGGATGTTGGAGAAGAGCTTCGGGCGAATAGACAAGGAGAAGTTCTACCACATTACTGGCAATCAGTTTATGGAAATAAATACAGTCTTTCAACTGCTTTCTCTTATGGAAAACAGAGAAGATCTGCTTAAGAAAGCGGATAAGCTACTTTTGATGCCGGACTTATTTAATTATTTTCTGACGGGGGAGAAAAAGGCGGAGTATTCCATAGCCTCCACTACACAGCTGCTGAATGCGGGAAAAAGAACCTGGTCAGATGAGGTCATACATGCTTTTGATTTTCCTGAGAGGATTTTTCCAGAGATCGTTCCTACGGGGACGAAAGTCGGGAGCCTTACGGAAGAAATATGTGAAGAACTTTCCGTAGGTAAAACAGAGGTTATCGCCGTTGCGGGACATGATACGCAGTGCGCTCTTGCAGCCGTACCGGCAGAAGAAGAGGATTTTATCTTTTTGAGCTGCGGAACCTGGTCTTTGCTTGGAACGGAGCTTTCAGAGCCAATCATCAATGAGAAATCCAGGCATTATAATGTGACAAATGAAGGCGGGTATGGAGGAAAAATATCTTTCCTCAAAAATATTATTGGACTCTGGTGTGTGCAGGAAAGCCGCAGACAGTGGATAAGAGAAGGAGTAGAATTCAGCTTCGGTGAATTGGAAGAGATGGCGAAAGCGGCACCTCCTCTAAAATGCTTTATCGATCCGGACGCACCGGAATTTACGCCTGCCGGAAATCTACCGGAAAGGATACGGAAATTTTGCCGGAAGACGAGGCAGAATATTCCCGAAACACCAGGAGAGATTGTGCGTTGTATCAATGAGAGTTTGGCAATGAAATACCGCCATGCAATGGAAGAGATTCGAAGCTGCACCGAAAAGGATTACCAGACTATATATATGGTTGGCGGGGGGACGCAGAGCGCACTGCTGTGCCAATGTACGGCAGATGCGTGCGGATGCGTGGTCAGTGCCGGTCCGGTGGAAGCGACGGTACTCGGAAACGTGGCTCTGCAGTTACTTGCCGCAGGCGATATTGCTTCCTTACAGGAAGCACGGGAAATCATACGTGGTTCTCAGGATATAAAGCGATATACCCCATATAGAAAAAAGGACTGGGACGAGGCGTATGAGAGATTTAAAAAGATATTGGTATAGTTAGAAACATCAGAATAGAAACTTCTGCGCAGTTATGAAACAGAAACCTGTGCAGAAGTTTTCTTTCCATTTAAGTAAATTATATGCCATAATAGAAAAAGAAAATAAGGCATAGCAAAGATTCGTCTTGTACCTGTTTGAACTGTAAAATGAAAAATGGACATAGAAAAGAGGGAAAATATTGTATAAAGTTTTACTGGCGGATGACGAGGCTCTGATACGAGAGGTACTCAGTGAAAGTATGGACTGGGAAAGCGCGGGCTTTTGCCTGTGCGCGGTGTGCGAAAACGGACGTGAAGCGATCAAGGTAATCGAAGAGAAGCAGCCGGATCTTGTCCTAACCGATATATGCATGCCATATGCAGACGGACTGGACGTGGCAAAGTATGTGCAGGAGAACTGCCCGCAATGTAAAGTGGCAATTATCAGTGGATATGATAATTTTGCATACGCCAAAGAAGCGATCCAATATCAGGTTGGAGCATATATACTGAAACCTGTGACAGCCAGGGAATTGAAAGAGGTGCTTTTAAAGCTGCATGAGGAAATTGCAAAAGAACGTGCGGATGCAGAAAAGCAGAAAAAAGTGAGGGAAGCATTTGAGCAGAACAAAGGATATTTTAAGGAACGGTTTTTAAGCCGATTGATCCGAGAGAAAGATGCACACCAGGATATGAAAGAAAGAATAGGCCTCTATGATATTCACCTGGAGGGGGAATGTTTTTCTGTGGTGCAGATAAAATATATCCGGCAGGAGGATCCTGCAGATATTCTTCTGTTTGTACTCTATAACGTGATAGAAGAATTGGTTAGAGAAGAGACGTGCTGTGAGGTATTTCAGGACATCAGTAATATAACTACACTGATATTCTGCGGAGAAAGTACTTATCAGGTAGAAACGGAAATCCAGAGGATTTCAGAGGTGATCCGGATACATGTGGAAAAGTTTTTCAGTGAGCCTGTGATGATACTTGCAGGGAAATGCGTCTGGGATCTGGCGCATCTGGGGCAGTCTTATGAGAACGTCAAACGCGCATCAGAATATGCGTTTCTGTTTGATGACAATGAACTTATATTTGGTAAGGAATTTATAAACCGTGATGCTAAGGCGGAGGTGGATACGGGAGAACTCGCCAGACAAATGATCAGTCGGATGAAGAGAAACGACAGAGAGGGTGTAAGCGCGGAGGTAAAAAAATTTTTTCAGGATATGCGCAGGCTTTATATGACAAAAGTGCGCACAGGGATGTATGTGCAGAGCTTGACGACAAGAATTAGTCTATTTGCGGATGAGGCGGGAATAGATGAGAAAAATATGATGCTATGGGAAAAACCACTCTTTGAGGAGATTGTAGATCAGGGCAGGGCGGAGCAAATGGAGGAGCTACTGCTTAAGTTCTGTCTGGAAGTCACAGAAAGCATTTCAAAGAATAGGGAAGAATTAGGAAAAAGTCTGGCAGAACGGGCAATGGAATATATTGACGGGAATTATCAGGATACTTCCCTTTCTTTGAATTCTGTCAGTAAAGCACTTGCGATTAGCACAAGCTATTTCAGCGCTTTGTTTAAAGCACAGACGGGAGAAACATTTATAGAAGCTCTGACAAAGGTGAGGCTGGAAAGAGCAAAACAGCTTCTTTGCACGACAGAATTGAAGTCCTATGAGATTGCTGAAAAAGTAGGATATAGTGACGCTCATTATTTTGGAAGCATTTTTAAAAGAAATGAAGGGATGACGCCAAAAGAGTATGCAAAAAGGAATAAAATATGAAAAAACAGTGCGGCATTGGATACAAACGAAATTGCAGGAGATGAAAATACAAACAGCGGTTATGGGTGTATTTACGCTTTTGATTCTGGAATCCTCCATTGCATTTTTTATATTGGCGCTTGGTTTTACAGAGCATAGTGTTATAAAGAACTCGGAAGAATATACCGAACAGTTGATCCGGCAAGTTAACAATGATATGGATTCTTACATGAATTATATGAAAGATATTTCTTCCATGGTATACAGCAGCAGGGACATACAGAAGTATTTATTCCAGGAAAGGCTGCCGGAAAATGTCAGGGAGGAAAGCTGCATGCGCATCACAGATCAGTTCCGCACAATTCTAAACACAAGAAAGGATATCCGTAACATTGCGGTGCTCGGAGACAACGGGAAAAGTGTGATTAATCGGGGCGCGTCTACGCTGAATCCGTATATATCCCTTTCAGAGCAGGAATGGTACAAGGCGGTCAAGGAAGAAAAAGAAGCAATTTATATTACTCCCTCGCATGTACAGAACATGATATATAACCAATATGACTGGGTAATTACATTGAGCAGGGGAATTGAAAACCAGGATACAAAAGAAGTAGAAGGCGTATTTTTGATCGATATGAATTATGCAACGATAGATAGCTTATGTAGCTCTGTAAGCTTGGGGAAAAAGGGGTACATCTATGTTCTCGATAAAAAAGGGGAAATCATTTATCATCCGCAGCAACAGCTACTTTACAGTGGGCTTAAGACAGAGCTTATAGAAGAAGTGCTCAAAAGGGAAACAGAAGGCAATCAAGGCAGTTTCGTGTCGGGAACAGGCAGGGAGAGGAAGCTTTATACGGCATTTGCTTCTGAAGATACAGGGTGGATAGTGGTAGGTGTATCCTATATGTCGGAGCTTCTAAAAGAAGGACAGGAACTAAAAAGGATTTATATGTTTTTGGCGCTGTTCTTCCTGGCAGTCGGACTGTTCTTGGCTCGGCTTCTGTCAAGGACGATCACCAGGCCGATTGTATCTCTGGATGCCGCTATGAGAGAAGTAGAAAAAGGTCATTTTGAAAGTGCACTGATGACAGAAAAAGGCGGGCAGGCAGAAATCAGAGGACTGGGAGAGTCTTTTCATATAATGGTGCAGGAAATACAAAGCTTAATGAAACAAAATGTAAAGGAACAAAAAGAAAAAAGGAAAGCAGAAATGCGGGCGCTGCAGGCGCAAATTAATCCGCATTTCCTTTATAATACATTGGATTCTATTATCTGGATGGCAGAAAGTGGGAAATACAACGAGGAGGTTGTGCGTATGACTTCTGCATTATCCCGTCTGTTCAGGCAAAGCATAGGGAATGAGGAAGAATTTGTCCCGATTAAGCAGGAGATGGGATATATTGAGACATATCTCACCATTCAATCGATGCGCTATAAGGATAAACTTTCTTTTGATATTAAGCTGGAAGAGGAAGTGGAAAAGGAAAAAATTGTGAAGCTGACACTGCAACCGCTGGTGGAGAATGCGATTTATCATGGAATTAAATATATAGAAGGTTCTGGAAAAATAACTATCAGAGGCTATTATAAAGAAAAAGACGTGGTAATTGAGATACAGGACAACGGGATAGGTATGACAGAGGAAGAATTGCAACATATTTTTGATAAAAAAATATATAAGCCGGGAATTGGCGGCATTGGCGTATATAATGTGCAGAACCGTTTACAGCTTTATTACGGAACGGAATATGGGCTGCTTTACAGGAGTAGTAAGGGTGCAGGTACGACTGTTTATGTAAGGATTCCGGCAGGAGAGGAGGCAGCAGATGGAGAGAATTAGAAAGATAGCAAAGAAGAAAATAATCGCCCTGCTGCTTTTGCTTATATTAGGAGTGGCACTGTACGTCAGTACTCGGCAGGAGAAAGCTCTGAAGGTGATTTTTGTCTCAAAGACTCAGGATGATATTGATTTTTGGAATTCACTTGTGGAAGGGGCACAGATGGCTGCAGACGAGTATGGGGCAGAATATGAATGGATGGCGCCTGTACGAGAGAAAGATGTAGACAGGCAAAAAAAACTGATCAGAGAAGCGATAGAAAAGGAACCGGATGTAATCGCGCTGGCACCTGCGGATGAAAAACAGATACTGCCGGAAGCAAAAAAGATCAAGGAGGCGGGCATTACACTGGTACTGATCGACTCCAAATTGTCGGAGGATATTGCGGATTGTACTGTATCTACAGATAATTATGAAGCAGGGCGAGAATTGGGAGAGTATGCGTTATCCATCTGCAGTCCAGAAGAAAAAATTGGAATCGTAAGCCATGTGAAGGGGAGTTCTACGGCAAAGGAACGGGAAAAAGGCGTACAAAAGGTTTTAGAAGAGGACGGAAGAGAGATTGTACAGACAGTCTATGGAGAATCCAATTACAGCATTGCGTATGATGAGACAAAGAAAATGCTGAAAGCACATCCGGAAATCACAGTGATAATAGGAACAAATGAGTATGCTACGGTAGGCGCGGCAAGGCTCATAAAGGATATGGGATTAAAAGAAAAGGTAAAAATTGTAGGATTTGATAATTCAAAGGAAGAAATTCAAATGCTGGAATCTGGATTGATCGAAGGGTTGGTAATCCAGCGTGCGTTTGATATGGGCTATCTTGGAATTAAAATAGGAATGGAAACAGAAAAGGGGAAAAAATACGAAACATACGTAGACTCAGGCTGTAAACTGGTGACAAGAGAAACGATTTATACAAAAGAAAATCAGAAACTACTTTTTCCGGTGTACACAGGAGATAAGTGAAATTTAAAAGTGAATATTTTACTATAAAAAGGTAAATATCTTTCTATTTAAGGAAGATATTTACCTTTTTTTGTAAGATATTCTATTCAAGCCATGTTGGGCGAAAATTATAATAAATATAACAAAAGTAAGTAACAGGGAAGAAGAATGGAAGGTGAGAAAGTGGGAGAAGTGATTTTGACGATGAAAGATATTGATAAATCTTTCGTTGGAGTACATGCGCTGAAAAATGCACAGTTAGAATTGAGAAAAGGGGAAGTGCATGCCCTGATGGGAGAAAACGGCGCGGGCAAATCCACGCTGATGAAAATCCTGACAGGTATTTACAGTAAAGACAGCGGGACGATTATATATGATGGAAAAGAAGTGGAATACAAAAATCCGAAAGAAGCACAGCAGGCAGGCGTGGTGATTGTGCACCAGGAGCTAAATATGATGAACCATTTGACGGTAGCACAAAATATATTTATCGGACGCGAAAAAATGAATGGGAAGCTTATCAATGACGGAAAGATGGCGGAGGAAGCTAAACGTCTGTTTGATATGCTGCATATTGATATTGATCCAAAAGAGACAATGGGACGTCTGACAGTCGGAAAACAGCAGATGTGCGAAATTGCAAAGGCGATTTCGACAGATGCCAGAATCATTGTATTTGACGAACCGACAGCGGCGCTGACAGAGACGGAGATTAATGAATTATTTAAGATTATTGATGATCTGCGGAAAAAAGACCTTGGGATCATATACATATCGCACCGTATGGATGAAATCAAAAGAATTACAGACAGAGTGACTGTCATGCGGGATGGAGAATACGTAGGAACGCTGGTATCTAAGGAGTGTACGAAAGACGACATCATCAGTATGATGGTAGGACGTGTCGTATATGAAGATCCGAAAGAGGTCAGCAATGTTCCGGCGGACGCGGAGGTGGTACTGAAAGTGGAACATCTGCGCGCGGGAAAGATGGTAAAGGATGTAAGCTTTGAACTTCGCAAAGGAGAGATTCTCGGGTTTTCCGGTCTCATGGGTGCGGGAAGAACGGAAACCGCGCGGGCAATCTTTGGCGCGGACAAGATTGAGGGCGGAGACATCTATGTACATGGCAGAAAAGTGACGATCAAAAGCCCGAAGGATGCGGTAAAGCATGGAATCGGATATCTGTCGGAAGATAGAAAGCGATATGGTGTTATTGTAGAGAAGACACTGACAGAAAATACGACAATGGCATCTCTAGAAAATTTCATGTCCGGTATCTTTATTGACAAGAAAAAAGAAGAGAAGGCGGCTCAGAATTACGTAGACGCGCTAAAGACAAAAACCCCGTCTGTGCGTCAGTTTGTAAAGAACTTATCTGGAGGAAATCAACAGAAGGTTGTTATCGCAAAATGGCTGACAAGGGACAGCGACATCCTTATTTTCGATGAACCTACGCGCGGAATCGACGTAGGGGCAAAAAGTGAAATTTATTCACTTATGAATGAACTGGTAAAAGAAGGAAAATCCATCATTATGATTTCGTCAGAGCTGACGGAGATCCTTCGTATGAGCGACAGAATTGTAGTAATGTGTGAGGGCCGCAAAACAGGAGAATTAGATATTTCTGAGGCGACACAGGAAAATATTATGCATGCGGCGACAATGAGAGAATAGGGAGGAAGAAAGAAAATGAAAAAAACATTAAAAACACAGAAGATGGTTGCAGTGCTTGCATTGATACTGCTGTATATCTTCTTTAGTATCTTTGGAGATAACTTTTTCCAGTATAGTACGCTGGTAAGTATTTTTGACTCATCTTATTACATAGGCTTTATGGCGATTGGCGTTACATTTGTCATTATTACCGGCGGAATTGACCTTTCTATTGGTACAGTCTGCATCTGCTGTTCTCTGATTGGTGGAACGCTGTTTGAAAAGGGTGTTCCGATGGCGGCGGTGCTGATCATTATTTTAGTAATTGGTACTCTGATCGGCGTGGCGAACGGATTAATGGTATCTGTGATGGGACTGCCGGCGTTTATCGCCACACTCGGCACCATGATGATTACGCGTGGATTTGGTTCTATTGTAACAGGGACTGCGACAGTTACGTTCCCTCAGGGAGATGTGGCGGGAGCCTGGTTCCACAATATTTTTAAGTTTAAGACAGCAAGCCTTCCGGCGGGAATTCCAACAGGGTTTATTCTACTGATTATTATGGCGGTTCTGATGGCTGTAATTTTAAATAAGACAAGACCAGGGCGGTATATACTTGCGCTTGGAAGCAACAAGGAAGCAACAAGGCTTTCTGGTGTCAATGTAGTAAAATGGGAAACTCTGGCGTATACATTCAGTGGATTTTTCGCGGCACTTGCGGGAATCTCCTACGCGGCGGTGTATTCCACGCTTATGCCGGGAACCGGAAACGGATTCGAGTTGGATGCAATCGCGGGCGTGGTAATTGGAGGAACTTCTCTTTCGGGAGGAAATGGTTCTATTTCCGGTACCTTGATCGGTGTGTTTATCATGGCAGTTTTAAAGACAGGGCTTCCGTTTGTAGGACTGCAGCCGCATTACCAGTTGTTTATCACAGGGTTCGTCCTGATATTCGCGGTATTCGCAGATGTATTGAACAGAAGGAAAGCAGCGTCCGTATAAAAAAGGCATCGGTATCTGCAAGGCAGATATTCAGATAGCAGCAAGAAAACAAAAATGAAAAGGGAGGATTTTCTATGAAGAAAAAAATTTTGAGTGTATTATTATGCACGGCAATGGTGGCATCTCTGGCAATTGGATGTGGCTCCAAAGATCAGAAAGACGCGGGAACATCTGGATCTGACAGCGGTTCTTCATCGGGCTCAGATGTGACAATCGAGGTAGTCGCGAAAGGATTTCAGCATGATTTCTGGAAAGCGGTAAATTCCGGCGCTGAACAGGCGGCAGAGAAATACGGGGCGAAGATGAACTTTGTAGGACCGAAGGACGAGTCTGCGGTAGCAGAGCAGGTAGAACAGTTAAATAACGCGATCAACAAAAAGCCAAGCGCGATTGTTCTTGCTTCTCTGGATCCGGAATCTGTAAAGGGAGCCTTAGATACGGCGGCTTCCCAGAATATACCGGTGGTTGGCTTTGACTCCGGAGTACCGGGAAATGATACGATCGTTGCCAATGCGGCTACAGACAACTATGCGGCAGGCGAGATGGCAGCAGAGAATATGTATGAATTGATCAAGGATAAAGTGACAGATCCTTCTGAGACTGTAAGAATCGGTGTGGTTTCTCAGGATGCGACCTCCGGATCTATCATCGACAGAACAGCTGGTTTTATTGATAAAATGGTAAGCCTTATCGGAGAAGATAAAGCTTCTGTAGAAGGACACGACAAATATAACAATAAAGTAGACGGAGCAAAAGTCGTGCTTGAAGTAGGTATTCCTGCTACAGTAGAAGACGCAGCCTGCGTAACAGTAGCAAATACATTGCTCAATAAGGCAGATCTTGTTGCAATCTATGGCTCTAATGAGTTTGCAGCAAAGAATATCATAACAGCAAATGAGAGTCTTGATAAACTGGGTGCTGACAAAATCATTGGCGTGGGATTTGATGCTGGTAAGATTCAATTAGACGCTGTAAGAAATGGTATTTTTGCAGGCTCTATCACACAGAATCCAGTACAGATTGGATATCAGGCAGTAGAACTGGCAGTAAAGGCAGCTAACGGGGAAGAAGTATCAGATGTGGATACAGGAGCTCTGTGGTATACAGCCGATAATATTGATGATGAAGAAATTGCTGCCTGCTTGTATGAATAGGCGTATCTACATATTGGCAGACAAAGAAAAGGAACAGGTATATTTTATAAGGGTGCGGAGCTTCTGCACCCTTATTTTTCAAAAAAAGTCGGCAGCCCTTGCCGAACAGAAATAAGCCAAAACAAGGAGGAAATGAAATGTTAAAAGGGATACCCAGAATTTTATCACCAGAGCTTTTGAAAGTACTTTGCGAAATGGGGCATAGTGACAGGCTGGTCATCGCCGACGGGAATTTTCCAGTGGAGTCGATTGGGAAAAATGCAGTTGTCATAAGATGTGACGGGCATAACATTCCGGAGCTTTTAGAGGCAATCCTACAGGTTTTTCCACTGGATACCTATGTGGAAAAGCCTGTCAGCCTTATGGAAGTAATGCAGGGAGATACAGTGGAAACTCCTATATGGGATGTGTATAAAGAAATGATACGAAAGTATGACGACAGAGGAGAGACAACTGTTGGAAACATAGAACGTTTTGCATTCTATGAGGAGGCTAAAAAAGCATATGCGGTTATTGCCACATCTGAGTCTGCTCTTTATGCAAATATTATGCTGCAAAAAGGAGTTATTTGAACCATTTTTTTATGATGAATATCCAAAGCTCTATGAAAAGAATAACAAGGCATACAATACATATAATACGATATCCATACCGGTAAGACAGCTCCGGCATATTATAGAAATTCATCCCGTACCATCCGGTGACGAGAGTGAGTGGCATAAAGACAGTTGTGACAATAGTTAGAACTTTCATAATTTCATTCTGGCGCAGCTCGATCTGTGTCTGATGCATTTCTTTTAACTGGATAGAATATTCTTTTAACATCTGAACAGTAGAGTGAAGGCGGTCTGCTTTGTCGGAAAAAAGGCCGAACAGCAGACGTTCTCTCTGCTGTTCTTTTTCAGCAGCCAGCTTTTGGAAGGTCTCTCCTAAATCAGAGAGCTGTTCATAATATGCGCTGAATGCGGATAATTCTTTGCGGACAAAGAGGATCGTACGATTAAAGTCAGAGAGATTTTTGTTTAATAGCTGTTCTTCTAAATCTGTCAGCTTTTCTTCATAATCCAGAAGATATATCATATCATCTTTCAAAAGGAATTCTAGAAAATCAAATAAAAAGAGGCAGGGAGAGGAAGCATCGGTAAGCGGCAGGTCTCTCATCTCTTTTATAAAATCTTGTACATTTCCAGAATCATCGATAAAAATAAGCTTCTCCTGATCCATATAAAATCCGCAGGCCAGCACCGGCGATCGGCCCGAAACTGCAT
>ERZ857801.1093-NODE-1093-length-31334-cov-12.250040_pt1 | contig 31334 bp, 39 predicted proteins | sample MGYA00519762_ERZ857801 | MGnify/ENA primary metagenome ERZ857801 (study PRJEB31778, sample SAMEA3449368) | human gut metagenome | biome: human gut; feature: human-associated habitat; material: faeces | place: United Kingdom | collected 2010/2012 ...
CGGTCGCTGATTCGCAAATTTTCCTTGCATAACTCACTCGCTACGCGAGTTCAAACAATGCACCAAATTTGCTGCGAACCGGTCAAAATAACGGCAAAATTTCAATGGTTCTGGATCTTCTATTCTTTTATTTTGTTTTCCTAAGATACCTAAAGTTTACAGGTATTAAATCCAATAAATCAAAATTCACAGTATGTATGTTTTACTATATTGCTTTACATTTTCAGGATAATCGAAAACTGAAATTCTCTCATTTTAATCTTGTAAGAATTAAGATAAAAGATTTTCCAAATATCTCGCTAAATCGATGTCTAATAATTTTTTAGACTTCCCTCCATCACTATCAAAATTAGATTCGTAGAAAGTACTTTCTGTTTAATTTATACTCCGTGACTTTTCATTCAATAGCTTGTATACTCTAATTAATCAATTTATTGTTATTTTTAATTTTATGGGGGTTTTTGTTTATGCTTGATAAGTCTCTTGTTTATAAAGATATTGTGATGTGTCTGCCTTTTGAGGATTTAGAGGATCTTAAGGTTCCTGTTTTGCCTGATAGATATTCTTATAAGATGTTTGAATCTGGGGATGAGATTGCTTGGGCGAAGCTTGAAGTGTTGGTTGGAGAGTTTGATTGTTTTGAGGATGCTTCTGCTTATTTTGCTAAAACTTTTTTAACTCATGAAGAACTTTTAGCTGACCGGGTTTGTTTTATTGTGAATCCTGAGGGAGAGATTGTTGCTACGACGAGTGCTTGGTTTAAGACAAATGGCGATATTCGGTTTCCTTTGATTCATTGGGTGTCTACTTCTCCTAAAGAACAGGGGAAGGGGCTTGGGAAGGCAATTGTTTTGTTTGCTTTGTCTCGTTTTCTTATTATAGAGCCAGATGCTAATTTTATTTTTCTTCACACGCATACTTGGGCTTATAAGGCTGTTGGTATGTATCAGAAGATGGGCTTTCGTATTACGAAAAAAGCCCTGCCAAATAGCAGGACTGATTTTTCTTGTCTGGATGTTTTGAAAGATGTACTTCCTAATTCGATTATTGCTCAGCTTTTAGAGAAAGATTAAGATGCTGTCCAGTCATATTGATCTTATATATACTAACACACACTTATATTTTTAATCATCTTAATTGACATAAAAATATATAAATGTTACTATAATAATAGAAAAGGTGCTACCGATGACGGTTTGCCTGATATAAACGATTGAATAACCGCTCACATAACTTGTCAGGTCAATGGGCGGTTATTTCTCTATCTTGGCATCATGCTTTCCACGCACATAACCAAGACTATAAAAAGCCACACACAGCGAAATCACTGCAATTAGTTCTGTAATGGTTAGCATAACTTCAAGCCCCCTTTTCGTAAGATTTCTCAATAATAGAGATTGATCTATGTAATCGGGGCTAGAACTCCCCGTAGGAAGCAAACCGCCATTCACGTCAATGTGAAGTAACACCTGTTTTTATTTTATCAAATTGTATATACTTATTCAATCAAAATATTTCATTTATTAAACTTTATATAATATTAATTTGACATCCCTAGGTTTATATTTCAAATATTTTAACAAATCGGTGCTTGTTTAAGCCCTTTCATCTTCTGTCACATACGCGTAAGCCTACCTACAAATCAGAATCTGTCTACACGAATCACTGCATAATGTTTCCCCTGCATCTCGTCTTTAATCTTCTGCTTAAGATCCTTCACGATCTTCTCTGGCTCATAATCTTTCCCATAAGGAATCACAAGATCAAAGATCACATTCGTATGTGTTGGCCCTTTGACCATTCGAAAATCATGAACTGACAGTGTCTTGTCATATTTCTTAACAATATTAAAAACTTCTTTTCTTGTCTCATTCACTTCCTCATCATCCGTCACTACAGGATCCATATGGATTGTTGCTTCGCAGTGATATTCTTCCATCAAACGCATTTCAATATGATCCATCAGATCATGCACTTCCATCATATCTTTATTGTATGGAACTTCTGCATGCAAAGAGACAATTCTTCTTCCTGGACCATAGTCGTGAACAACGATATCATGAACTCCGATGACCATCTTATGATTTAATACAGTCTCTGTGATCTTAGCGATCAATTCTGGATCTGGGGATTCTCCTAATAGGGGGTTCATGGTATCTTTGATTGATTCATAACCACCCCAGAGTACAAAACATGCAACAAAGATTCCGACAATTCCATCAATATTTAAATGAAAATAATGGAATACAAGCATTCCTCCAACAACTGCTGCTGTTGAAATACAATCATTTAAACTATCCGCTGCTGTCGCTTTCATCGTTTCAGAGTGAATTCTCCATCCGATTCCTTTGTTAAACATATACATCCAAAATTTTAATGCAATCGAGATCACTAATATTACATAAGAAATCCATTGTTCTGTGATCACCTCTGGATGAATCACTTTTTCTACTGATGTTTTAAATAGTTCCACTCCCATCATCAAGATCAGGATAGATACAACAAGTCCTGATACATATTCCATCCTTCCATGTCCGAATGGATGATCTTCATCTGCTGGTTTTCCAGCCATTCCAAATCCGACAAGTGTGATAATAGAAGATGCTGCGTCAGATAAATTGTTAAACGCATCTGCTGTGATAGAGATTGCTCCTGTGATGATTCCTGCGAAAAATTTGGTTGCAAATAAGAAGATGTTACAACAGATTCCTACAATTCCTGCCATCTTTCCATAAGCATTTCTTACTTTTGCATCCTTTACATTTTCTTTGTCTTTAATAAATAATGATATTAATAAGTTTGTCATAAAAAACTCCATCTACATAGTAAATGGGAGTCCTAATGACCCCCAATGTACTTTTTCTTTATATTTATGAGGATCTTTACCTCATATGTTCACTTTATGCTTCTACGATCTTACCTGCGATTGCTGATGCAGCTGCTGTCTTAGGTGATCCTAAGTAGATTTCTACTTTTGACGTTCCCATTCTTCCTAAGAAGTTACGGTTGTTTGTTGCAAGAACACGTTCTCCATCTGTCATGATCCCGCCTGCACGTCCACAACATAATCCACATCCTGGATGCGTGATGATCGCTCCGGCTTCTGCCAAAATCTTCATGTATCCAGCATCCACTGCCTGTTTATAAATCTTTCTACTAGCTGGTGTTACGATCAATTTTACATAATCAGCAACTTTCTTTCCTTTTAAGATCTCTGCTGCCGCTTTCAGATCTTCTAATCTTCCGTTTGTACAAGATCCGATAAATACCTGATCAAGCTCTGTTCCTTCGACTTCTTTGACAGCTCTGATCTTATCTACCTGTGATGGACATGCCACTACTGGTACTAAATCTTCTGCTTTATATGTGATTGTCTGGCAATACTCAGCATCTTCATCTCCATATAACCAATCAACATCAGCTAAATCTACCTTAGAATATTCAGCTGTCTTTTCATCCGGTGCGAAAAGTGCTGCTTTCGCTCCTGCTTCGATTGCCATATTTGACATTGTCATTCTGGCTGCAACACTCATCTCATCAACTGTGCTTCCAGAGAATTCTAATGCTTTATAAGTAGCTCCAGCTGCTGTTAAATCTCCGATCAATCGTAAGATAATATCTTTAGAACTTACATTTTCAGGAAGTTTTCCATCAATGACTACTTTGATCGTCTCTGGAACTCTTACCCACATCTCTCCTGTTCCAAGGATCGCTGCCATCTCTGTATAACCGATTCCTGAAGAGAAACATCCAACACAACCATACGTTGTTGTATGAGAGTCTGTTCCGAATACGATATTCCCAGGTTTCGCATATCCACATTCTGTCATTAACTGATGGCAGATCCCATCACTTCTGTGAACATTTTTCATGCCATATTTCTTGGCAAATGCATCACCGATCTTGAAATGTCTGATATCGTCTGTTGTACTTGCTGGTACCATGTGGTCATAGATCAATACGACTTTGTCTGGATCCCATAACTTTGTAAATCCCATTTCTTCGAATTTCTCTGCTACGAATGGAATAAAGATATCATGAATCATAACACGGTCTACATTTACTGTCTGGATCTGTCCTGGTTTTACACTGTCCACACCAACGTTTCTGCTGATGATCTTTTCAATCATTGTCTGTCCCATATCTCTATTTCACCCCATTTCTTTTCTTCATGGCTTCTACTAATCCACCGGCGTTGATGATCTCCATCAAGTTATCTGGAAGGGAATGGATCTCATAATCTGTACCATTATATGTGATCTTCTCTCCTAAAGTAACTTCAATCTCATCACCTTCTTTAACTGCATCCTGAATCTTGTCATTCTCAATTAACAGTAATCCATTATTGATGGAATTACGAAAGAAAATACGTGCAAATGATTTAGCAATGACGCATTTAACTTTTAATGCTTTGATGATCTCTGGTGCCTGTTCTCTTGAAGAACCGCATCCAAAGTTGCTTCCTGCTACGATAATATCTCCTTCACCAATCTGTCCTGCTAATTCTGGACGAAGTGGAGAAAATCCATACTGTTTCATATCTTCTACGGTTGGGAGTGCCAGATATTCTGTTGGGATGATGATGTCTGTATCAATGTCATCTCCAAGCACCCAAACCTTTCCTTTAAACTGTTCCATATCTCTTCTATCCTTCTTCCTTAAATCTGGTCTGCTGTTGTGATCTTACCTGCGATCGCTGATGCTGTGACCGTCGCTGCTGATCCTAAATATACATAAGAATCCGGATGTCCGGCACGTCCTTTGAAGTTTCTTGTTCCTGTAGAAATCAAAACTTCATCTTTCCCGATGACACCCTGACAGCTTCCCCAGCAAACGCTGCAGTTACAGTTCATAACCATTGCTCCGGATTCCATGAAAATATCGATCAGACCTTCATCTAATGCCTGCATATAAACTTCATTGGAAGCTGGTGCGATCAAAAATCTTACGCTGTCACTTACTTTCTTACCTTTTAAGATTTCAGCAGCGACTCTTAATTCTTCGATACGTCCATTGTTACATGATCCTAAGAATGCTTCATCGATCTTCACATCATTGACTTCTTTGGCATCCACAACATCATCGATCTGATGAGGTCTTGCAACAACTGGTTTGATCTCGTCTAAATTGATATCATAAACTTTCTCAAATACCGCATCATCATCGCTCTTGAATAAGTTCTCAGCTTTTCTTCCACGACTTTCTACGTATTCTACAACTTTCTCATCTGGCTCAACGATTCCAGTCTTAGCTCCTGCTTCAACAGCAAGATTGCAAAGAACTAAACGTTCATCAATATCAAGGTTATGAGCACCTTCTCCAGCAAATTCCATGATCTTGTAGTTACATCCATTTGCTCCAACCATTCCGATGATAGAAAGCATTAAATCTCTGGCGTATACACCTTCTCTTAATTTACCATGCAGGTTAAAACGGATCGTGTCTGGAACTAATACCCAAGACTGTCCTGTTACCATAGCGTATAAGAAATCAGTACATCCGATTCCTGTACCAAATGCTCCTAAAGCTCCATATGTACACGTATGGGAGTCTGCACCCATGATAAATTCTCCTGGACATACATGATTCTCTACCATGATCTGATGGCAGACACCTTTTCCTTCATATAATTTGATCTCATGCTCTTTTGCAAAATTACGCATCTTTCTATGTGCTGCTGCTGTTTTTGGATTCTCCGCAGGCACATTGTGGTCCATGATAAATACCAGTTTGTCTTTGTCCGCGATCTTTGGATGTTTTAACTGGTTATGATACATATCAATTGTTAAATGTGTCGTTCCGTCATTACTCATTAAACGGTCAACTTCGATCGTATGGATTTCTCCTGCTTTTACCTGATCTACTTTCGCAGCTCTTGCAATAATCTTTTCTCCGATGGTCATTCCCATGTTCCTATTCCTCCCCTTCATTCAAGAAATTGATCAATCCGCCATGATCTAAGATATTCTGCATATATGGTGGCAGCTTGGTACATGGAAGGGTTTCATCCTCTGTTTTGATCCATCCTTCAGACAGGTTGATATCAATGTCAGCTCCGTCTTCCACTTTGTCATATAAGTCTTTGCTGATGATCACTGGTAATCCGATGTTGATAGAGTTTCTATAGAAGATTCTCGCAAATGATTTAGCAACCACTGCTTTGACACCTAACGCTTTCAGTACACTTGGCGCCTGTTCTCTGGATGACCCACATCCAAAGTTCTCTCCTGCTACAACAATATCTCCTTCTTTTACCTTCTTGGCAAAATCTTTATCAATTGATTCAAAAGTATATACTTTCATCTCTTCAATATTTGGCAATAACAAATATTGTGACGCGATGATCTGATCTGTATCTACGTCGTTATGGAATTTAAATACACGTCCCATTGATCTTCCTCCTGTTTTGTGTCTTTTATTTTTAAGGATACTATAAAATGATGTAAGTGTCAAAAGTATAAATTGCGTTTGTGCTTGCACAAATAAGCAATTTATACTTATTGACACGCCGAACAACGAGAACGGAATAAAATGGTGTGAACGCACCATTTTATGGGAGTTCGAGGTGTTCGAGGATTGTGGAATTGCGTAGCAATGGAACAATCCGGGTACATCAGAGAGTGGCAAAATTTACTTTTGACACTCTCATCATAGTCTGATAACAAAAAAAGAATGGTAATACGTAAAATATTACCACCCTTTATCTTCGAATTCCGTATAATTTCATCAAAAATCTCCGAAATGGAATCAAATGAAGCCAGATATGTTCAAAAAACTCCCACCAAAAATCTCCAGGTGTGATCCATTTTCCTTTACGCTTTACTTTTGTAATGATCGCAAAAACCTGTTCTTTGTCAATCGGTCCTTCCATATCTACCTGTGCATCTCCGATAATAAACAGTTTTCCCTCCTTGTTGATGTGATGAATCCGATGCATCACATACGCCTCATCTCTTCTCTGAAAAAACACCATATCCCCAGCTTTCAATTCTTCTTCTGGCTTCTTCATCAAAATATAGTCTCTTTGATGGATCAAAAACGGATTCATACTGCTCCCACTGATCATCATGCTGACTTCTTTTCCCTCTTCTACCAGATCTTTCAATACCGGGATATAAACGTTATTTGCAATCTGTCTCATTCATCCAATACCAGTCCATGTTCATAAAGTGCTCCGACAAATCCTTCTACATCTGTCCTTGCTGTTTCTTCATCTACTTCAAATTCATCCATGATCTTATCAACCAATTCTTCTTTTGACTTCGATTCATCTAAATTCTTCCAAATAAATGCTGCCACTTCATTTAATGTGATCATTCCATTAAATTGCTGAGTTGCAGCCCCTGTTGGTACAAGAATTACTTCTCCTGCGATATCACGAAGCATAAAATCTGTATTACGTTTCATATGCTATGGCCCTCTTTCTTATTTTTTTTATTTTTTCTTATTTTTATTTCTTTCCATGTATATGGATTGATCAACAATAACATTGGAAATAATTCCAGTCTTCCCGCTAACATATCAAAGATCATAACGATCTTGGAAAGATTCGAATACATTGAAAAGTTTCCAGTTGGTCCTACGATATTAAGCCCAGGACCAATATTATTCAATGTTGCAACAACTGCCGTAAAATTGCTTGTAAAATCGAAGTTATCAATAGAAATGATCAGTACAGAAAACATCAGTACAAATGCATATGCGATCATATAAACATTGATCCCTCGAATAACTTCATGTTCTACAATTCTTCCGTTGAATTTAACCTTACGTACCGTTCTTGGATGTAAGTATGAGAGCAGCTCTTTCTTGACGGTCTTTAACATAATGACCAATCTTGATACTTTCATACCACCACCGGTACTTCCGGCACATGCTCCTGAAAACATCAGCATTACCAGAATAAACTTTGAAAATTCCGGCCATTTATTAAAATCTGTTGATGCATATCCGGTTGTCGTGATCACTGTTCCTACTTGAAAAAGTGCATGGCGGAATGCCTGCTCGATCGTTGGAAATAAACTGTGTATATTATATGTGATCATTGCTACAGATGCACCAATAAATAATAAGTAATATTTTAATTCTTCATAATGGATCGCATCTTTGAACTTCTTGATCAAAATAAAATAATATACATTAAAATTTACTCCAAATAAGATCATAAAGATCGCGATCAAATATTGTATGTATGGTGAGTAAGATGCACACCCTGAATTCAATATCGAGAATCCGCCAGTTCCAGCAGTACCGAATGCAAGTAACAGCGAATCAAATAATGGAAGCTTTCCTAAAAGCAACAATACTACCATCACAATAGTCATAAAAATATAAATCTTATACAAGATCATAGATGTTTTTCGAATCTTAGGAACCAGTTTTCCAACAGATGGTCCTGGACTTTCTGCTCTCATCAGATGAATATTCTGACCACCAACCAATGGCATGACAGCTAATACAAACACGAATACACCCATACCACCTACCCAGTGAGTAAAACTCCTCCAGAATAAACTACATCTTGCTAATGCTTCTACATCCGTTAAGATACTTGATCCTGTTGTAGTAAATCCTGAAACCGTTTCAAACATCGCATCTACAACCGATGGAATATCTCCATTGATCACAAATGGAAGTGCTCCAAAAAAACTCATCACAATCCAACTGATCGCAACTGTTAAAAAACCTTCTTTTGCATAATAAACTGTCTTCTTTGGTTTCTTCATAACAAAAAGAATTCCGATGATCAGACATACAAATAGCATGATCCAGAAAGAAAAACCTTTCTTCTCATGATAGATTAATGCGATCAGACAAGGAAGTGATAAAAATGCACTCTCAAAGAGCATTACCAAGCCTATTACGTATCGAATCATTGAAAAATTCATTATACCCTGCCCCCATTATCCTCTCTTTAAGATGTCTTTGACATCGTGTAATCCTTTTTTAGTTGTGACAACTACCACCAGATCATCTTCTTCCATATGATCTTGACCATTTGGAATCATTGGTTTTCCTTTACGATAAATGCTGCAGATCAGCAGATTATCAATCAATAACAGATCTTTAATTGGTCTTCCAATGACTGGAGAACCTTTCTGAATATGAAATTCCAGTGCTTCCGCTCTTCCATCCATTAATTTGTAGAGATTCTCAATATTACTTCCGATGGAATTTTGTCTTGCTCTTACATACTGAATAATATATTGTGCTGTCAGATATTCCGGATAGATCATACTTCCAAGATCTAATCGTTCGATCATGGCATCGTAATTCAATTTCTGTACCTTTGTGACCAATTTTGCATCACTCTGGCTCTGTGCATACAGAGACAAGAACATATTCTCCTCATCGTGATTCGTAAGGGCAATAAATGCATCTACATCCGTCAGACCTTCTTCTAACAGCATATCATGGTCATTTCCATTTCCATGGATGATCATCGCATCTGGAATACTCTCATTTAATCTCTCACATTGATCTCTGTCTTTATCGATCAGTTTTACACCAATTCCACTAGAAACAAGTAATTTTGATAAATAAAATCCAATCTTACTTCCACCTATGATCATTGCTTCATGAACCTGATTCTTTCTTTCCCCAATCTTCCTGAAAAATTCCATGGCACAGTTTGGCCTTCCAACAAATGAAATTATATCTTTCTCTCTTAACTGAAAAGAACCATTTGGAATGATCAATTCTTTCTTACGCTCTACCGCAGAGATCAATATCTCACAATTTAACTGATTACTGACATCGATCAATGTCATTCCATCTAATTTAGAATTATGTGGGATACGGTATTTTAACATCTCGATCCTGCCTTTAGAAAACTTATTCACTTCCATTGCAGAAGGGAATCTTAGTAATCTTGCAATCTCATATGCCGCACTTAATTCTGGATTCAGCACAACAGAAATTCCCATCTCTTCCTTTATGAAACTGATCTCATCATAATAAACAGGATTTCTCACTCTGGCAACCGTCTCACATCTTCCTGCCTTCTTCGCGATCAGACAACACAAAAGATTCAATTCGTCAGAGTTCGTAACTGCAATAATGATATCTGCTGTCTCAACTCCTGCGTCTGACAGAATACTATAACTTGCTCCATTCCCGATCACACCTAATACATCATGTGTTTCAGCAAGTTTCTGTACAACATGTGCTTTCTCATCAATAATGGAAATGTCATGGTTCTCGCCACTTAATTCCTCAACAAGCGTAGAACCGATTCTACCACACCCAACAATGATAATATTCATTTTTTACCCTCAATTCATTAACACTTTCTTAACAAATTTTTATACTTTTTTTATACTTGTCCTATTCTATCACAGTCTGTCAGAAATTACAATTTAAGAAATATCCTTTTAATTATGACATCTAAAAATATCCTGTAAGACCAAACATAATTTATCTGATCTTACAGGATATTTTCTTCCCACACATCATCTTTCAACGCATGGATATCATTATTCTAAATCTGCATGCCGCATAAACATCTGCTCCGATGTCTGATTCCAGTTTTCCATAAGTTTTAATACGATCGCATCGAAGATTAAAAATGACATCTGTTCAAACTGACTTCCCATTGGCTGTATCGAATGTTTCTCTTCATTATTTCCTTTGGAGTCACCTGGAAGTATGATCATCCCATCTGCCATTTTCCCCAGTGTGGATTGCGGATTCATTGTAACAAGTCCAAGATATAGTCCAGATTCTTTGGCTTTTTTTGCAATACTGACCAAGGCATCTGTTTCTCCTGACCCAGATGTTATGATCAATAGATCTCCAGCTTTCGTATGTGGTGTTGAAATTTCTCCAATGACATACGCCTGAAATCCAAGATGCATCAATCTGTTTGCAAAACCCTTCGCCGCCAACCCTGATCTTCCTTTTCCAGTTAAAAATATCTTTTTGTCTGGTGCTATCAGTTTTAAAACATTTTCAATCTGTTCTTCTTCTATTTTAAAAGTTGCGTCTTGAAGTTCCTTTAAAATATGTTCTAAATTTTCTTTTACTTTCACATCTCTTCTCCTGCATCCATAATCTTGTGAATTCGTTCTTCGATATTTCCTCCAAATATATAGCTTCCTGAAACAAAAATATCTGCGCCTGCCTTTTTACACACAATGGCTGTTTGATCATTAATGCTTCCATCTACCTGAATCTGATAAGAATATCCTTTTTGTTCTCTCAATTCACAAAGATTCTTTACTTTGTCTGCAACTGATGGAATAAAACTTTCTCCAAACACACCGGGATTAGTGGTCATGCAAAGGACAAGATCAGCCATTGGCAAAATCTCCTTGATCATAGATACCGGAGTTCCGGGATTGATCGCAATTCCGGCTTTTTTTCCACACTTTTTGATTGTCTGAATAGATCGGTAGATATGCTTCGTTGCCTCTGTATGCACGGTGATGATATCTGCCCCCGCACCCGCAATCACTGGTATCAGATTTTCTGGATTTTCAACCATCAGATGACAATCCAGTACAAAATCAGTATGTTTTCTCAGATCTTTTACTGTATTTGCGCCAAATGAGATCATTGGTACAAAATGTCCATCTGTAATATCAATATGAATGTAGTTTATTCCACATTTTTCTAATGCTTCAAACTGTTCCTTAATCTGATATGTATCTGAATTTAATAATGAAGGACTGATAATTTTCATTTTTATTCTCCCATCACCATAATCTGTACTTTTCTTGTTCGTTCTCTTAACTGATCCCAGTCTACAAAATAGACTTTTCCCAAAGCTCCAAGTTGGATTTCTCCGTCTTTTACGATAAATGTTAATGACGGGCTGCCAAAAATGGAAGATTTCAGATGTGCATCTGTATTAAGCATTGTCCATTTTTCTGCTGGATAATCCTTAGATCCAAGACTTAATCCAAATTCAATATGTTTTGGTCCTGGACTATGATACTGATTTTCCGTTTTCATGGATGGCGCAATTTTTTCCATCACATCATTAATATCTGCCTGCAGATATTCATCTCCCCAGTAATTTGTGTCATGCATACATTCGTCAAAATACAGAGAACATGTGGTATGCGCACTTGATATGACAACACATCCATTTTTTAACTCAGATTTTTTGATATTTTCTCTGATTTCATCAGAAATGTCATGATAAGATGCTCTTCCTTTAACTGTTTCTAATGTCACTTCTCCAAAAAAAACTCCCATGATCTGCTCCTATAATCCAAGTCTTGTTTTTAACTGATCGTATACCTGATCTACTCCCATTCCGTTTAATAATGGTAATCCCTGAATGACTTTATCTTTGATAGAATCTGGCACGATCGTTGTTGATATCACCGCATCATAATCATCAATTTTATTTAATTCGTCGGCAATCTTAGACTGATAAATCTTTACTTTATCGCTGTATCCTTCTTTTTCTAACCATGCGCTGACTTTTGCTACCGCAATTGTGGATGTTGCATGTCCTGCTCCACATACAATTAATAATTTTTTCATGATACTACCTCCTATGAAATATCTTATTTTATAAAGATTCTAATTTTCTTTCTGTGCTCTGATTTTATTTACATATACTAGTAATGCGATCACGACAACTCCAATCACTGCTAATCCAATATTTCCTAATGATTTTGTTGCAACTGCGAATAATCCCGCTGGCCAGATACCGCAAAGTACGGATGTTACCTGTCCACTTGTTCCAACATTATAATGTGCGATCTTAAATACATTTGTAATGATTGGTGCAAGCCATGTAGAAAGATACAGCATAGATACCATATAAATACTACATCCTACAATAGATCTCACAACATTTCCTCTAAAGATTGGGATCATTAGACAGATTCCAAATGCATAGAATGCAAGATCTCCGAATGGTAAGGTCTGGTTTCCTGGTAAGATGATCGCTAATGCTAAAGAAATTGGTACCATTAATAAGTTTGTACTCATAACTGTAGAATGTCCAACAGTTAGAGCAGCATCCATACCAATATTTACACTTCTTCCACCTAATCTCTTATTGGCGAATTCTTTGGCAGCTTCTGCAATTGGCATTAACCCTTCCATAAACATTGCTACCATCTTTGGCATGATTTTCATAACCGCACCTGTTGCCATTCCTAACTGTGCAGCTTTTGCGAAATCATATTTTGCCAAGAATCCTACGATCATTCCAATGATGATTCCGATAACAACTGTATCTCCAAAAAATCCAAAACGTTTTGCGATCGTTTCTGAGTCGGCTTCAATTTTATTAAATCCCGGAATTCTGTCAAAAATCCAGTTTAATGGTACTGCGATCAATGCTCCTGATAACGCCATCATATGAGAAATTGCAATTCCTGGATATCCAAAAAATTCACTAACTTTCTTCTGGAAAATGTCTGCTAATAACCACTGAAGCATAACTGCAACTAGTGCTCCTAAAATTCCTGTAACAAAATTTCCTGTAACTGCCTGTGCAACTAATCCAAGGAAACATGGAAACCAGAAGTTCCAGATATCTACATTTAAAGTTTTTGTCCACCCAAGCATGACAAATAATAAATTAACGATCAATGACATTGGGATCAATATAATTCCAAGTGTTGTTGAGAATGCCAGAGGTCCACCGACACCACAACCAATATCCATAATATTTAGTGAAACTCCGTAATGTTCTCCCATTACCTGTATTGCCGTTCCAAGGTTATCTGATAATAATCCAATGACCAGATTCAGACCAATACTACCAATTCCAACTGTAAAACCTGAAATCGCTGCTTTTGCTGGTTTTACTCCAAAAATAATACCTAATATGAAAATAATGATCGGTAAAAATACCGTTGACCCTAATCCGATAAACCATTGTAATACACTTAACATTTCTTCTTCTCTCTTTCTCTATCGCTTATTCAATTCCTGATGCATTTAAAATCTGCATAAGTTCTTTCTCTGTGTTACATTCTTTCAACTTTGCTACTTTTTCATCATCCTGAAACAGTGCGATCAAATTCTGTAATGTATTTACCTGCTCATGTGGCTGTGCCATTGCTAACATAAATACCAATTCCACTGAAATCTTATGACTTTTATCCACCATATCTTCAAATTCAATTGGCTCATCTAATGATAAAAAGCAAATCTGCGATTTATTCACTCGCTCAGAGTCTGTATGCGGAATCGCAAAGCCTGTCTGATTTACTAATAATCCTGTAGGATATTCTTTTTCTCTGTTACTTATTCCTTCATAGTAATTTTCTTTTACACATCCTGCTTCTAACATTTTATCTGTCATCATCTGAAACAACTGATCCTGACTTTCCACTTTTTGATGAAAGAAACACAATCTCTGGTCAAAATACATTCAAGTTCTCCTTTCATATCATGATTCATGAAATACTTTTAAAACTTCTTGTATTGTTTCGAATCTTATAAACGCATTTACATCTTCTTTTTCTCCAATAAGCTGATAGAGTTCAGTGATCACATCCCGAATCTGGTTCATTTCTTCTTCTGGAAATGCAGTTACAACGATCAGTGACACTAAATTTCCACCCCAGTCAACGGGATGTTTTAAAGTTAATAGGATTATTCTGGATTTTTTAATCGTCTGCGGATCTGCATGTGGCAGTGCCACACCTGTATCCAAACATGTCACACCAAGTTTTTCTCTTTTGTAAATAGCTTCCCTAAATTCATCATACACTGCATTATCTTTTTCTAATACATCAATAATAAAATCTAGACACTTTTCTTTACTATCAAGATCTTGTTTAAGGAAAATAAATTTCCCTTCCAAATATTTTTTCAATGTCGGTGCTTTAATTCCATTTTTCTGGTTATCACACACATTATTTTTGATCAGTAATACCTGTTTTGTATATGCATCTAGGATATTGGCATAATCATCTTTTGTAAGCAGCGGATTTACCTTCACATAAGAAATCTCTGGATCCTCAATATCAACAGATGATATGATCAGATCTACTTTACTAAGATCGATCTCTTTTAATTTCTTTGTGTTTGTCACCGTAATATTATCTTTTGCCGGAAGTATTTGTTTTACCCTGCTTAAAATGAGCTGAGAAGAACTAACTCCATAGGTACATACAACAACAATATTTCCACCTTGTTCAAATTGGTCTAATGCCACTTGAAAATGTAATAAGATTAGTGAAACTTCATCTTCTGTTAATGTTACCTGATACCTTAATTCTATTTGTGTAAGTGCATACCACATCGTTGTAAAAAGTTCCGGATACTCCTGTTTGATATTATCAAGCATCGGATTTACGATCTGAATATTATTTTGCAATCTTAAGATCATCGGTGGCAGATGATATAACAATGACTCATATAATTTCTTGTCCCTTGTCAGATCAAGCTTTTGAATCTCACTCATTCTCTTGATGACATCTCTTACCGTTTCTTCATAGTCTGTCCGCATATGTTTTACATGATGTGTCACTCTGTGGGCATATAACTGTCTGCATAAATATTCCATATCATTATTACTGTATGTAATATGAAGCTGGTATTTCAGCTGTTCCGCAATACTATTTGCCACGATGTATGTCTCCATATGCCGGATATTGTTGTAAGAAATTTCTGTTTCCTCATTCATATGTTTCTTTTTGAGCAATCTTGAACTTTGCATGATCAATGTTACCAATAAAGATTTCAGATAATATTCTGAAAGCACTTCGGTCAGTTCTTCAAAATCATTTAAAATAAGATCTGAAACTGCTTTTATCACATCAAGTTCAAAAAAGTTTCCAAGTTTGTGCGTAAAATCAGAAAACATTTCTTCCTTTGATTCTGATAACAAATAATTGTTCACTGCATTTTGTATCTCGCTTTCTTCTCCTAAAATACAGATTCCACATTCTCCAACTTCCAGTTTTACATCTGACTGACTTTCGATTGATTTATTGATCACTGCAATGTCCTGATACAGTGATGTTTTACTTACTAAAAATTCCTTTGATACTGATTCCAATGTGATTGTTTCACAATCGATCAATACCTTCTTTAAAATCCACAATCTGCGATACTCCGGTGTATATTTTTCATCTTCAGACAGATTATCCTTTTGAAGGTCTCTTAACATATGCTGAATGTTTTCCTTTTCACCTTCCAGACGAATTCCTATTCTTGGAGCTCTGACCAGATCAACTTTATACTTTTCAACTTCACTTTGAAGATAAGTAATATCTGTGTAAATCGTTTTTGTCGAAACATCTAATGATTTACTAAAGAAAGATGCGGGTTTATATTCCCTTTGTTTTGACAAAAGTTTTAATAATTCGATTTGTCGACGAATCAAATCAATCACCCCTAATCTGTTAATTAACGTTTTTCTTTCTGTAACTAGAATACCATTGATATCTTATTTCTTGCAATTACATTAGCTTCCATATTAATGTGGAAACGAATAAAAAAGGAGATATCTATGATCATTTCCTGATATATGATATCTCCTATATGTACGTTTGTCACACTTATGTTTTATAACCAGTCTTTGCTGTTCTTATCTTCTAACAATATCGTTTCCTGTTCTTGTTTCTTTGTAATACGATCCCTGATTCCCTGCATTCTCTCATCAAGTGCTGCACTTTGTCTTGCACAATCATAAAGTTCTTCCTGAAGGATTTCCACTTCTTCATCAGACAACTCTTTCTTATAACGCATCTTATGGTCAAGACTTGCCCAGAAATCCATAGCGATCGTTCGAAATTGCACTTCAACATTCACCATCTTCTTTTCATTTTGTAAAAAGATCGGTACTTGTACGATCAGATGAAGACTTCGATATCCACTTGGCTTTGGATTCTTAATATAATCTTTTCGCTCGATCAGTGTGATATCATCTTGCTTTAAGAAACTTTCTGCTAATTTATAAATGTCATCTGGAAATGAACAGATAACTCTGACCCCGGCAATATCTTTTAAATTATCTTCAATCGCCCTTAGATTTAATGGAATATTTTTTCTTCGGATCTTCTTCAAAATGCTATCGTATGATTTGACTCTTGTCTTAATACTCTCAATCGGATTATTATCATATTCCAAAGATAATTCATGATTTAATACTCTGAATTTTGTTTCCACTTCCATGATCGCGCATTCATAATATGACATTAAAAGATCAAACGGCTTCTTATTTTGTTGCATAAAATTCAAAAATTCATCTGACAAAAGACTTTGTCTGACAAAGTTATCTCTTCTCGCATCTAATAATGCTTTTCCCTGTTTTTTTAATTCCTCGATCACAACCAGATTTTTCTTCATTAAAAATTCCTTCCTTCGTAAGTATTCTTTATGAAAGCATAGAAAATCCTAATACTACAATCCCTAAGATCACAAGGATCACACCTGTCGCACGATTTAATGTCTCTGGTGTTGCTTTATTGGCAAATCGTGCTGCGATCCTTGCCCAGATCAGCGTAAATACAACACATAAGATAAATACTGTCCAATCCGGTGCTCCAACAATCATAAAATGAGAAACAGCTCCTGTAAATGCAGTAAATGCCATAATAAATACACTCGTTCCAACAGCTGTTTTTAATTCATATCCTAATACACTCGTTAAAATGAGCAACATCATCATTCCACCACCTGCACCAACAAATCCACAGATCAATCCGATCATGATCCCACAGACCACTGACTGAATTGCACGTTTCTTTGCTGAAACTCCTTGCATGGCTTCTTTGGTTATCATAACTGGTCTCACGATAAATTTAATTCCTAATAAAAATGTCATAAATACAGAAAAGCTTCCCATCGTTGCATCTGGAAGTAAGCTTGCAATATAGCTTCCTACTACTGTAAATGTTAGCACACTTATCATCATGATGATACCATTTTTTATATCAAGATTCTTATTTTTTCCATAAATATAAGCTGATACTGCACTTGCTAATACATCAGAGGACAATGCGATTCCTATTGCCATATACGGGTCCATCTTAAGGAATGTGATCAACATCGGACTAATTACAGCTGCTGCACTCATCCCTGCAAATCCTGTTCCAAGCCCGGCTCCCATTCCTGCAAAAAATGTTACTGCGATTGTTAATAATATATTCATCTTAGTTTCCACCTTTCAAAATATCATCTAAATTCTTATCCATATTTTTCATTACATGGATAAAAATTTTTTTATCTTCTTGTGTTGTATTATCAAACAACTGATCTACAAATCCTTGTTGTAACTGCTGTCCTTCTTTGATCACTGGATGTGCTTTTTCCGTAATAATCAGTTTTGTTTTTCTTCGATCACCTTTAATCTCTTCTCTTCTTAAATAACCTTCTTTCACAAGTTTCTCTACGTTGATTGATATAAGATTTGCTTTGATATTTCTGATCTTTACGATATCTCTGGCTGTCTGGTATTGTGGATTGTTTCCTAAAAACATTAAAATATCAAAAGCTGTCTGTGGTAATTTTAATTTCTTGCATAACGGCTTACATGCATCGTTATATACCTCTAACAACTTTCTCGGAAATTCTATATTGATCTTCATGAATTTATCCCTCCTTATTAATTAATTCATATTTGAACTATTCATTTTTGATTTATTATAACAGATTGTCATATATTTTCAACTTTTTGTTACTTCAAAAAATAACAAACAGCTGACATAATTTTTACTTTTTATGCCAACTGTTTTTATATATTTATTTATTACAATTACCACTATGATCAAATGCTGGATTGATCGCATAAAAATTCTTAGAATCCAAATGATCCTGTACAGTCCTCAGTGCTTCACCAAATCTCTGGAAATGCACGATTTCTCTTTCTCGTAAGAATTTCAGTGGCTCTCTAACATCTGGATCATCAATAAGCCTTAACAAATTATCATACGTTGTTCTTGCTTTTTGTTCTGCAGCAAGGTCTTCACTTAAATCTGTAATCGGATCTCCCACAGACTGAAACGTCGCTGCGCTAAACGGTACACCACTTGCTGCTTGTGGCCATACACCTGCTGTATGATCTACATAGTAAGCTCCAAACCCTGATTTTTTCACCTGTTCTGGAGTTAGATCTCTAGTTAACTGATGCACGATCGTACAGACCATTTCCAAGTGAGCTAATTCTTCTGTACCTACATCGTTATCCTTATTGCTCCTCTTGTTTTTCAATTATTTTTGTTTCTAAAACAATTGTTTTATATGTTTCTGCCCTACCCTTAGTTTCTATTTTTAAACTAATACCAAATGGTACACCTTTTAACCAAATATCTATGATATGTTCTTTATGTACATCAATATGATCAAGTATTTCCTTATACACCATTTCACTAGGTTTCTCAATATCCATTATCTCGTCCAATGCTTCTATATATTCTTGCATAATAAAAGCATTTTTCGAATTATCTTGACATTGATTATCTATATCCATAAGATTTTGAGTTAATGCACTAATTTTTTTATCGTACCATTCTATTTGTTCTTTTAAATCCTTTTTAGAAATTATTCCATCCAGCATTAAATCCACTACATTTTTCTTTTTTAATTCATATTTTTTTATTTTTTCTTTTATAATCTTTTCATCATATTTCCTTTCATTTTTTTTAATATTTATTTTTTCAATTTCCTGTAGCATTTCTTTTTGTAATGATTCTTTTTCGTCACGAAGAAATAAAATACAATAATTCATACATGCAACTAAGGACTTTTCATTAACAGATAGATTATTACAACCTACAATTTTACCATTTAGTTTCTTCTTTTTTGCACCATATTGTGCTATTTCATGGCATCGCCACGCTTTATATCTAGTTCCATTTTTTAATTTTTTTGTCCTTCTGACAAAGCTGCTACCACATTCAGCACATCTTATCTTTCCACTACACCAGTGTCGGTTACTATATTTCATTTTTTGTTCTTTAGTCATTTTAGAACGTCTCTTTAGTTCTTCTTGAGTACGATTCCATAAATCACGAGAAATTATTGGTTCATGATGATCTTTTAGATAGATCATATCTTCTTCTCCTCTATTATATTTCTTTTTGTGAGTTAAATAATTAGGAGTTATTGTTTTTTTCTGACACAAATCACCAACATATTTCTCATTTCTCAATACTCGTAAAATAACCACATTGCTCCATAACTTTATTCTTTTAGGTTGCATACCTTCTTCCAATAACTCTCGAGCAATTACATGTGTCCCTTTTCCCTCGTTTGTATACTTATGAAAAATTGCTTTCACAACAGGTACTTCCTCAGGATTTATATGAAGGATGCCATTCTTAACAGTATATCCTAACAAATCTCTTCCAAAAACAACTCCCTTTTCCATCTGCCGTCTTTGTCCCCATTTGACACGTTCTGATGTTTTACGAGATTCTTCTTGGGCGTTACTTGCCATTATTGTCAATCGATATTCTGAATCTGCATCTCTTGTATCTATGTTGTCTAATATAAATATAATTCCAACACCACGTTCTTTTAACTCACGTGCATGCCAAAGAGTATCTACTGTATTCCTAGCAAATCGTGTCACTTCTTTTGTGATAATAAGATCTATTTTCTTATTCATGGCATCTGCAATCATATTATTGAATCCTGTTCTTTTTATTGTTTGCGTCCCTGAAATTCCTTCATCCCAGTAAACACCAACAAATTCCCATTCAACACGACTTTTAATATAATCTGCAAAAAAGCTTTTTTGATTTTCTAAAGAATTTAACTGATCATCTTTATCTGATGAAACTCTTGCATATGCTGCCACTCTAATTTTTTTGCGAATCAATTTGTGCTACCTCCAATAAAAATAGCACACCACAATTTGATATTATCAACAAATTTTGTGGTGTGCAACTATTTTTAATAGCTTTTGTTCAGAAGTACATCTAATTGTTCATCAGTCAGCAGCTTCCTTTTATGCAATTCTTTATATATACCTTTTCGATATGTTATTTTAAATTTATCTTTTACTTCTGTTGGTATTTTAAATTCTTTTTCTACATTATTATAATTATACATTTCTACATCACATTCCTTTCTATATTTTCTTACTACTTCAAATCTATGTGGCAGATATTATATAATTCATAAATAATAATATAAATCCCATTCTTACAATTTTTGCCCGTATAAGGCCGTTAACACAGCCATTTTAATATAAGGAAGAAAACAATTCTTTATTTTCTTTCCTATATCAAAATTTTTTCGGTTACATAAACCCAGAGTATCAATTGTTTTCTGATCAACTCCGTCATATATCCTACATATATTATATGTGGTATCTGCCGATGCTTATCGGGAGTGACACCTGTACATAACAGCCATGCCAAAGTTTCATTAGGTGTAATTTATGCAACTATTCATTTATCAACGTTCTAATCTAATTTGTCCTGAAATGTGTACTTTTAGAAATATTACAAATTATTGGCTTTTTTGTAAAAATGCATTGCTTTTTTGTACTTTCTGGTGTATTATATTAATAAATAGATTTGTCCAGAAAAGTACAGTTTTCTGGATATTCTTTTTTTCATACTTTTTCAAAAGGACCAAAACAAAACTGTTTTGGTCCTTCTTCGTAACTTTGATTCCCTGGGAACATAAGTAAACTAACATACTTCCATTACTTTTCTTGCTTTCGCATAAAAAGTAGATCTTGGCATATTACATAACTCTGCTGCCTCTCTAACTGTTACTTTTTTCTTTATCCATAGTTTAACCAATGGATAAAAATTCTCTGGCACTTCTCTCTCTGGTCTCCCAAATGCTACTCCTCGTTCCATTGCTGCATCAATCCCTTGTCGTTGCCTTTCTTTAATTTTTATTCGCTCGTTTTCAGCCACGTAGCTTAAAATTTGTAATACCAGATCTGCTATAAATGTTCCCATCAAATCTTTATCTTTATTTCTTGTATCTAATAAGGGCATATCTAATACAACAATCGCTGCTCTTATTTTTTTTGTTATAACTCTCCACTGTTCTAATATTTCTTCATAATTTCGCCCTAAGCGATCAATCTCTGGTATATATAAAACAGCATTTGAATCTAATTTTGCTAATAATTTTTTGTATTCTTTTCTTTCAAAATTTCTTCCAGACATTTTATCTATGTAAATTCTTTTATCTGGTATCCCTCTCTCTTTCATCATCTTTATCTGTCGAGCTACATTTTGTGTTTTACTGGATACTCTTATGTATCCATATTCTTTTGTATTGTTATTCATTTATACCTCCAAAATCGAATGAATAATAAAATAAGTTACCTTTTCAATTTTAGAGGTTTTGCATTATTAAATTGTTCTACTTTGGTTCCCTGGGAAGCAAAGTTTGTTACGAAATTATATTCAAAAAAAATATCAAGGACAAACTGAATCATAATTCAACTATCCTTGATACTTTTTTGCTATTTCCCTTATCATAAAAAGGATCCGCAAACAATTCAAACGGAATTTTATTTACTATTTTATCTTACAACTGTCTTCAGAAAAATATTAATTACCGTAGACATACTTAGACCTATATTATTAAAGGTTCTTTCTGCATTACGTTTCACATCATCATCTATACGTAAATTGATCTGTGCCATAATATCACTCTTTCCTTTTTGTATTACAATATTTTCTGTTGTAAATAACATTCCCGTATATAACTTCGAGGCTGCCAGTATATTGGCTTTTTATCATTGTCCAAATATTTACAGATCCATGAATGATATATCTCAATCATTTTTGAAAACCAGTCATTTTTATCCATAGTATCGAGAATCAATCTCTGATACACATGACCAGAATCCCATATAGATTGTTTTCGTTTCTGTTTTATTTTTTGTTTCCGTTCAATCTGATTCATGCTGATAACTTCATCTGTAACCTGTTCTATCGGTAAACAATGATTTACTTCCGCGAACTTATATAGCCGTTTTATTTTTTTCTCTCCTAATATATCAACGATTTCTGCCTTACTATTTCCAGATTCTCTTGATACAGATTCGATTAATGAGCAGATATAAAATAAATCATCTTTATTTACCATAATTTATCTGCTCTCGAAAAAATTCATCTGCAATATAATCCGGCGATTCCGCCCAAAAACCATTTTCCGTCTGCTGTAATTCTTTGTATGTTTCAGAATTGTAAAAGTCTGAAACTGAGTCCATAAAAGATTTTTTTGTTCTATCCATTATAATATTAACTACAGCACGTATTTGAATATAGATATTCATGGAGATATCTTTCCCATTGAATAGATATTTATTATCATTCATACCTTTTCCCTCCTTTATACAATTCCACAAATTCTAAATGCTCTAAAGCTTTTTTTGTATGAAATGAAACCTGATTGTTAACCTCACTATATCTTAATCGTTCTACCGCTTCTTTTGATGTTAATATTCCAGAAAGGTATAATTGAATCGTTTCCATCGTTTTATCATCTGCAACAGGACCAATTACCACATCATAGGCGTGTTGAATCCCTCCTTTTGATCTGTTTTCTTTGATAAATTCAAGCCAATCTTTATCAAGCTTTGTAAATCTTTTTATTTTCAAATCCTTGCTTTGATAAAAAGAGAATTTGTAAACATATGCATCTTCATAATGTTTTCGTTTATATAAACGATATGCCCATTCATATGCTTGTTTTTCTAAAACTGTACAATAAAAACCTTTTCCAAAATCTCTACGATTATTAGATTTCATTAAGTCAACATCCTTAAAATATACATTTGATCCATGATATAAAGTAATTCTTTCATATGGATGCTGAATAATTTCATCGATATATTTCATTGTTTCAGAAAAATCAACTTGATGCAATATTTCATATTGTGCTATCAGTTTTTCATAAACTTGATATTCCTGAAATAATTTCAATGTTTCTTTTTCTGATATATGATGTATCTGTGCATACTTTTCCAAAGCATGTAAAAATAACATTTCAATATCCATTTGCATTGTATTTTCAGCCATAATTAATTTACTTCCTTTCCTAATTTCATTATAAAGAACAATGTTTTTTCTGTCTAGCAGTTGTTCTTTATTTCTTCTACCTATACCAATTTGATATCAATCTGCCACAACCGTACATTTTATTATCATATACTGCATTGTCATTCATAAAAATCAGATATCCTTGCTCTTACATTAATCCATACACAAATTCAACTTTGATTCCCCGGGAATCAAAGTTGAATTTACTTTTTAACAGATATTATATCGGAGGGTTTGGGATACTTCCCATATTTCCAAGGGGTTTGGGGATTTGCACCAACAAGCTCTATTTTCCGTGTCGGACAAATAGGATGCTTGCTTTAAATTCAAAGAATTTAAATTTCCACTTTGCTGCTCAAAGTGGCACGATCATTGAAAAGAAAACTCTGCTATCGCAGACTGTGAATTTAAAAATTCACCTTTGATTCCTTGGGAACACAAGTTATTCAAAAAAGTCTCCATGATACGTTTCTTTACCATGAAGACTTTCTTTTCTATTAACCCGTCCAATTCTGTACACATGTTTTTATCCTTTCTTTAAAATTTCTAAACTTATATCTTTTTCATTTTTAAACTACCTATGTTCCCAGGGAATCAAAGTTCCTATTGTAATCTCTACTTCTATATTCTCTTCCATTATTGATTTATTATCTGATTTCAAATATATTTCTTGTTCATAGATTTCGCACAGCTTACTCTTTATATTCAGAAGATGTTTTAAACCATCTTCTGGATAATTTTTTAGTAATCGCATTAATTATCTTTGAAAGAATCTGATATTTCTTTTTAGATTTCATCTGCACAATCAATCTTAAAACTCTTTCTTAAATTTAACTTTATTCAATATATAAATCATAATTTTCTTTTACGAAGTTATCACAATCAGTATGGAAATTATCAGTTGTTAATAAATCTTCGATTTTTGCACGAAAATGATTTGCTTTATGTAACTTTGCCAACTCTGATAAGTCACTTTTTGAAAGTCCATATTCAAGTATTCTTGCAATTTCATTTACCTCATACTCTGATAATGCATCTGCAAAATTACGACGTATTTTATCCTTTTGTATTGTATTTTCATAATACAGATTTAATGTACGTTCATATAATAAACAATCTGTCTTTTTTTCAAATTCTTTTCCATCTTCTGCACGATAAATAATTTTCATAGCTAGTTTCCTTTCTTTAATTACCTATTGACAAAATATCCAAACATTATTATAATTAAAATATCTTATTTAATTATAATAATATTAAATATTATCATGGCATCCATATAATGGATGCCTTTTCTCCATTTTAAGAACTTTTTACTTATATTCCTTGGGAATCAGAGTTTTTTAAACGTCTTCATAAATATATATGTGTATTATGAAGACGTTTTTTAATATTTATATTTACCAATATTTAATTACATCAAGCCACTTGTGGGTAATCAATAACAGCTATTTCTTGCATCAATTTTTTTGCCATATTAACAATTATCTCAAGACGTTCAGCAACCTCATCTGTATAATACTTTTCCCCACACTGTTCACACTCAAGGCATGGAACATTTTTAATCACGATAATACAATTTTTATAATTTACAACATGTGTAGTCGTACTATTTATAGTTGTGCTATTTTTACAATACATACACATATTCCTCACCTCTTTCTTCGAGTCTTTAAATCATTTTCAAATTTTTTTGTATCTGGATAATATGCGGTAATAATATATATGTTTATATTATCACACCCAGCAACAATATGCAAAATATGCCCATTCTCATTATATCCAAAAATCAAACAACTTGGGTTTGGATAATCGTCTGGATAATCCTCTATAATTTCACCTGTTGCAATCCCATTCTTTACATCTAACCGACTAATATCTCTTTCTTGCATTCTTTGTAAACAATGTTGTGTCCAAAGAATTTTTGATTCAGCACATAATTTTTGATATATCTTTATGTTCATTTCTTTTTCCTTCCTTTAGTATTATTATACTACATTTTTTTGTTTTTATCATTTTCAACAACTCCTAAATATAATCTTTTCTTTATCCAATGAAATCATAAGATTGATTTCATTGGATAAAGTTAATTCCTCATTTCCACTTATGTTCCCTGGGAACATAAGTTAAATTATACTTCAATAATATATGCTCTGTCAGTCAATTGTTCTGTCAGTTCTACCTCATTTTCATTTACAAGTTTAACAATCTCTGAACAACTTTCTATATCATATTCACAATCGTGATACGGAATCAAAATCATTTCATGGATAGAAGATGGAAGTACCATGATTTTCTTTGTATTTACCAGATTTGCAAATGCTTCCATCACTTTTTTATTTAACACTGCTGATGCTCCTCTGAATCTGGACTTATTAGAAATCATGAACATGTCACATTCTTCTGCACTCATTGGGAAGCTTGATAATTGTATAATTTCTGTTTCTTTTCTAACATTATTTTCTGCTGTTTCCCATGCTTCGGATTCGTCAACATCTACGTTTTTCAATATATTTTTTGAAATTTTTGTTGAGTAAATTGCATCATTTAATGCTTCCATTCTCAAAAATAAATATTTTTCGATTCCTTCAAATTCTGTTTTACATTTTACTATATCTTCTCTGCTTTCCTTTTGAACTCCTACATAAAGTCGTTTTAAAAAATCTTCTCTATTAAAGTGTAATGGTTTGTTTAATTCTTCACTCTCACGTAATGCATCGTTATGAATCTGAAGCATCTCTCTTACAATATCTTTTACTGTTGTACCTCTTTGCTCTGCTCTCATTATTATATCTTCTACATAAAATACTGGAATCATATATCTGTCAGAATCAATGATACTGATTCCCAAAAATTCTACGCCATTTTTTACAACTTTTTCTTCTCTTACTTCATATCCCATCTTATTTAATTCGTTAACAATATCATTTTTTGTCATTTTCTTTTCTCCTTATAATTACTTGAATCTTTTTGTTACTTAACTTCCAGAACCGAAAAATTTATTTTCAAGATCTGATCTTTTTCTGCACGGGGAGCGTATTTTGTTTTTCGGAAACAATCGTTTCATATTTTTCACCTCACTTTATAGCAAATGGATTTCTTAATTTATTTTCTGAGTCTTCACTTATCTTTCGGGTTTGCGTGCATCTGTCAATAGAAGAATTTATACCTGTTACAAGGGTTTAAGTGGTAAGCGGAGCAAGCATCGCTTGTGAGCATTAAGGAACGTCCCTTGTGACCGGTATAAATTCTGCTATGATGCACATCAGCAAACCGATAAGTGAAGACTCCGGAAGTAAATTAAGAAATCCATTTGCTATAAAGTGAGATGAAAAATATAAAACGATCGGTTGGAGAAAAAAGGGGTTCCCTTTGGGAACCGTTCGAGAAGGGGATTGGGATATTTTCACTTATGTTCCCTGGGAACATAAGTTGCCTTTTTTTACTTTGATTCCCCGGGAAGCAAAGTATCTATTATAAATTTTGACAACGCAAAAAGGCAGTCACTAATTCTAGCAACTGTCTTTTCTTTTATTCCATTATATTTCTAAATCATTATCTAATTCCATCTGCTCTTTGCTGTTCTCATAATTCAAGTCCATATTTAATGCTTTCATTGTTTCTCTTGTAACTGTTATTATATGAATTCTTTCCTGTAGTTCGTCTAATACATAATTTTTAACAACATCCAGCAACATTTTTGGATTTCCTCGAACCTGCCACTCTTCTAAAGATTTCTTATAATCCTGCTTGGCATCATGCTTTAATGCAATTGGTGGATATCCTTCTTTTTCCAGCATATAATTTAAAATTAATCTTCCTGTTCTCCCATTTCCATCTTGAAATGGATGTATATTCTCAAACATTGCATGGAATGCTGCAACCTTTGCAATAGGATGTGCATCTGAATTTTCATATGCATATAACAGGGTCGGTATTAACTCTCTAATTTGTATTGGATCAACTGATTCTGTTAAAGATCCCTGAATATATACTGGTGCAATTCGATAAGTTCCTCTAATTCTTGGCTGACAGTCTAAAGTAGTTCTTTCATGTATATCTTTTATAAAATCTTCCGTAAACTTTCTGTCATTTTCCAATTCTTTTTCAATATATGCACATCCATCTGCACATCCTCTGGCTGAAAATATTTCTCTTAATCGTTGATTATTATTTGGAGTAAATTCTCCTTCCAATACAAGCTCCGTATCTCCTAATGACAACGTACTCCCTTCTATTGCATTTGACTCATAGGTAAATCTAACTAAAAATGCGTCATCATAGCTTTTTAAACCATCTTTTTCATATTCATTAAATGGTTTCATCCCTTCAAACTTTTTCTTTAATTCATCTAATTCTTTATAATCATCTATCGAAATATCCTGATGAAAAACTTTATAAATTTTTTCGTGCATTTTTTACCCTCCATTCATATTTCATTTTTCTATAGTATTATGTTTGTGTCAAGTTGAATCAGTTTGACTTTGATTTCCGAGGAATCAAAGTTTATAGCAACTATCTCTTGATCAAATTACCTTTTTTTCTGCCCTATTATATAACATTCATAAATTAAAATCACTCCGATCACCATCATCTTCAGACTATAAGTAATATTTAATGTATCATTCTCCATTCCACCAACAGCTCCCATGATCAAAACAACTCCTGCAATAATTCCAATTACGTATCTCATAAAATTTTCTCCTTCCAAACTTTTTAATTTTAATGTTTTAAACTACAACCGATTATAAAATTTGCTTTCAAGATCTGAAGCTTTTTTGAGGGGTGCGTTTAAATTTTTTCGGAAACATTTATTTTTGTGTTTTTCCTCCTTTCGTAAATTTGCTTTCTGAGTCTTTGCTTATCTCGGGTTTGCGTGCATTTTCAATATCAATTTTCTTTATAGCTGCAAGGGTTCAAGTGGTAAGCGGAGCTTTGCGAGCATTAAGGAACGTCCCTTGCAACTATAAAGAAAATTGGTATAATGCACATCTGCAAATACGAATAAGCAAAGATTCTGAAAACAAATTTCGAAGGTGGATACCAAAAACTTTCGGTTGGAGAAAAAAGGGGTTCCCTTGGGGAACCGCTCGAAAAAGGGATTTTATTTTACTTATGTTCCCCGGGAATATAAGTTACATTTTTACATAAAAAAAGCAGCTATCCGCTAAGGATAGCTACCTACTCTTTATAGTCATCTATATCTCCAATTCTTCATCTATCTCTTTTGATTCTGGAGATAAGTCATCATATTGTTCTGGTTGATATCTGACATTTTCATATTCATTAGATGGAACATACAATCGTTTACACTCAAGAATTCCATCGATTTGCTGATCAACTAATTTATTTAATTTCTGCAGACGTTCTTCTGGAAGATCAAATTCGTCATTTCTCTGGAATTCAAACCCTCTCAAATTTTTTAGGTCATTTCGTATTTCAGGAGTTAATAATGCATGAGCGATCTCATTGAAATCTTCTCCAATCTGTGTTGGTCTTGATGCTAAATATACATCCAGATTTTCAAAATCTTCCTGTTCTGCATATGGTAACAAAGCTTGATTATGATCAAACATTGGAGCCATTCTTTTTATCTGCATTGTATCATTATCTACCATAAATCCATAATTGCCCATATGACGATCCGTATTCAAAATCAAAGCATCTAATACAATCATTCGTCGAAAATCATCTTCACATCCATGCTGTTCAAATTTTTCTAATATTTCTTTTACTGAAACAATTTTTCCAAAAAATTTTGTAATTGGAACATACCCTTCCTGCTCCGATGTAAACAACCTACATTTCGATGCTATTTTATTATGATATTTCTCAACACTATATTCTACTGCATCTCTGCATATTATCCTGGCAATCTGAGATGAATACATTTCTGAATAAGGCTCTAATCCAGCATTTCTTGCTCCCTCGCTTCCTCTCTTTAACAGATAGATTCCATCATCTTCTTTTACCCAACATTTTGCAAAACTACCTGACGTACCAAATTCCGGTGAAGTGGTCGTAAACTCTTTTCCATAAAGCCCACCTTCAAATGCTATCTTCGCAATCGTTTCATCAAATTGATTTTCATACAGAGAAACATTTTTCCACTGTAATTTACTATCTACAGGTTTAATCCAAAATGTATCATTTAATGAAAGGGCATGTGTCACTCTGATAAATCCATCCAGATTATAACAACCACACATTCTTAACAAGTCTGCAATATACTGGCGATGTTTTGGAGCCTGTCTCTGACTGATCCACTGTCCTATTCCATCATATCCATATGGTCGTATTTCTTCATAGGATTCTTCTTCTTTAAAACTCACACCAAGAGGAGAATTATCGCAAGTAAATCTTAATATCCGATCATCTTTATTCATTAGATAAAATTCATTTTCTAAAAACATGTCTATTTTCCTCTCTAATTCCTGTCTTTATTACTTATCTATGTGCTTTTATTATATCATCGTAATTCCCACATATAAACCACTTCTTACTTTTAAGGATATACTTAAAAGTCTTCTTATAACTGTTTATGTGGAATCGATCTAAAATTTCTACGACTCCCTTATAATAAACACAATAATTTTCTCTATTACACTGATCAATTTCAGTTCTTGCTCCAGCAATTGTCATTTCTCTTAATCTGAATTCTTTTATCTTACCGCTATTATCTAAAATTTGTAATCTTACATTTGGAATTTCACCTGTTATATTTACACATTTTGTTTTTTTCAATTCTTTTTCATCTAACATATCATCACCTCATACTGGTATTATATAAGAACATATGTTCTATGTAAAGAAAATAATATTAATATAACATTCGTACCAGTTATCTTTTGTCTCATCCTTCATATTTAAGTTGACATTAACATAGGAAGGAGGTTTTGGAGATGTTTAAAACAATAAAAAAATGGTTAATCCGACTGCTTATTAAACAATTAATAAAAACCTTTTTGAAATTTTTCGTCATTTTCTTATTGATTAATATAATCTCATGGCTTTTCTAGTATATCATTGCCTATAAGGGCATAATTATGCTATAATTATGTTGTGCAGAAAGGAGTTGAATCATATGCCACTAATTATGCCTATCAGAGATTTAAGAAATACCAGTGAAATATCAGAACTTGCTCATAAACAACAGGAACCCATTTTTATCACAAAAAATGGCTACAGTGATTTAGTAGTTATGAGCAGCGAATTATACGATCAATTTATAAAAACAAATCGTATTGATCAGATAATTTATGAATCAGAAAAGGAAATGAACGAAGGTGCAAAGTCTATAGACCTCGATGATGCATTTAGAAAGTTAAATAAAAAATATTATGAAGAAATATAAAATACAATTAAACGCACGTGCATATCGAGATTTAGAAG
>ERZ857801.1113-NODE-1113-length-30855-cov-4.407208_pt1 | contig 30855 bp, 23 predicted proteins | sample MGYA00519762_ERZ857801 | MGnify/ENA primary metagenome ERZ857801 (study PRJEB31778, sample SAMEA3449368) | human gut metagenome | biome: human gut; feature: human-associated habitat; material: faeces | place: United Kingdom | collected 2010/2012 ...
AGGCTCCCCCATTGGGTTTACTACTGGCAGACGGGCAAGCCCGGAGATGAATCGGACTGGCAGGAACGAATGACGGAAAGGTATCTGTTGCCATATGTCATTCCACCCTCCCGGCATCTACCAGCTCGAGCCCGAAGGTGTCGATGAAGATCTGCAATACGGGGTTGCGTTCTATCATCCTCGCAAGGATCATCTGCGGCGTGTCCTCCATCAGCAGGAAGTCGGCAATGTCCAGTCCCTGACTGCGCTGTTCATTGGTCGCTATCCTTTCCAGCAGGTCGGAACATGTGGCACGCCTGCAAAAGGATTCCAGCATCGGCAGCCGTTGCCTCCATTCCTCCATTGCCTTAAGGTCGGGAAAAAGAATCACCTCCCGTCCGTCCAATGCCTGCATGGCCTCGCTGTTAAAGCACCCGTGCATACCTCCGGTAGCAAGCCAGATGAAGTCGGGGATGAAATGGGCGGCGACCAGTGCCGTCTTCTCGCTCTCGACAATGGCTACAGGTTTATCGGACATTACGGCGGAACTGTCTGACAGCAGATGCTCTCCGAACAGGCACTGTTTCATGCGGAAATCCCGCACCTTCCTCACGGAATGTACCCAACTGACCTGATTGAAAGGTTCCTTGATACGGTGTCCTGTTTCTGCATCGTAGCCCATTATCTTGCCCGCACGCACATTACCGTCCCGGTCTATCTGCCAGAATACGGTGGCCCCGCCCCACATCTTTGAGGTACCGACCCTGTATAGGCTGAATAGCTTGTCCACATTCTCCTTGCCCATCACTTTGGTAAAGTATCGGTACAAGGGGTTGATGTCGTACCTGCGCATGGACTGCTCCACCCAATCGGAGGGAAGAAAGGATATTTGTGGTTTCTGTTCTGGCAATGTTCTTGCTGGCGGTCTTGCAGCCATTGGTGTGCCGCCAAACCTTTCCTGTTCATTCAATTTTTCTTTGACAGCCGGATTGTCCCGGAAATACTCTTTCGGGGTGTAGCGGTAGCCGCAGCTGTTGATATGGTCGCACATGCCTACGCTGTCAGGGAAGGAAATCTCTCCCGTCTCGTCAATATAACGGGTGAAACAGGACTTCCTGCCGCACTCCGGACAGACGGTCTTACTGCCCGGACGGTATTTCTGTAGATGGAATCTGTATCCGTTCATGATGTTCTTTTTTGTGGATTCCTGCAAATGAAAACCGCCATTTGCAGTTTGCAGTTCCTGCAGTCTTGCAGGAAATACCTGTTTTTAGAACCCTGAAACTGCAAAACTGCAAAGACTGCAGGCTGCAACAAGGGGTCATCCGTTGCAGTCCGGGGTTGACGGTTCATTGTCGCTGTCATCAGATTTTCCAGATTTATCATATGTGATCTTCTCGTAATGCCCGGCCTTGGACTTCCGCAGCAGTCTGCTCCGGCACAGCTCCTTGAGGTAGTTCATCACCGTGCGCTCGCTGACATTCTGCAATTCCTTCCCAATGGCGATGGCCGTTTTCGTGTCGAACGTGTCCGGCAACAGCGACAGCAGCACCTTGGGCGGATCCTCGCACATGTCCTCCGCCACGAATGAGCGGATGCGGCGATACGAGTCCTCGAAGTAGTCGTTCAGCCGGATGGCGGCCTTTACCGATGCCGTATCTACAGACTGCAGGTGACTCTCGCCGGCGGCATACCGCAGCACCTGCATGAGCAGGGCCAGCCGTGCCACCTGCGCCGGATGCTTCATCTCACGGCTCTCCACTTGGGCGTCGTCCTCTATCCGGTTGATGCGTTCCACTTTCCTGTTCCACCAAGAGAAGAAATATTCCCTTGCCTCCCTGTCCATAGACAGCACATGGGGCATCCTTTCTTCCTCTCCCGTGTCATAGTCCAAGGCGAGTACCTTGCCAAGTATCTGTTCCCATCGTGCCGCCGCCATGGAAGCCCTGTCCTCCCCGCCATCATCCCAATCGGTCCATTTTGACACTTCACGGGACTTGGGAAGCACGAACAGGATGCGGTCGAGCAGGCCGTTCTCCTCGAAGCCTTTCGTCAGCAGTTCATGCACACGCTTGGTCTGCGTGGTCCCGATGATGTTGATGCACGGCTGTTCAATATGCACAGGCATCGTGCTGCCGACCCTTGTCACGTCCAGTGCCCCGCCGCTCCATGCCGTGAGCAGCTGCTCTATGAGTTGCCCGTTGGTGTAGCGGTTGGCGGAGTTGAACATGCCCATTATCTCGTCCACCAGAATGACCACGCTGCGGGGATTGCTGTTATGTGTCAGCAGTAGCGATTCCGGAGTGAAGTCGGAAACGACGGTGCGTCGCAGTACGGGCTTCCTGCCGCTCTCCCCGGCGGCCTTCCATGCCTCCAGTTCCGACTCATACGCCCTGAACAGGGCGTAGTCGTGCTTCCGTATGGGGCGGTATGCCGCCTCCAGCGGCGGTGTCTTGCCCAGTCCCGGCCTGCCCACGAGGATGATGTAGAGGGCGGCGTTGCTCTGCCACTCGCCTTTGATGCGGATACGGTAGGTGCCTCCCAATGCGGCCGATACCGCCGACAGCATGGCCGTCGCGATGAACTCGGTCTTGTAGTTCTCGTACCGGTCCATGTCGAGTATGACGGACTGCACGGCCTGCGGAAAGACATCCAGAGGGAAGCCTGTATCACTGACATGCTCCGCCTCCATGCGGATCATGTTGCACAGTTCAAGTCGGGTGTTTGTCATGTCAGCCATTTTTCTTCTTGCAATAGGATGTCACACTCTCGGACTTGCCTCCCGTCTGCACACGGCGGACATCCGATCTGGCATACATGTTCTTGTTGCCCACCTTGACGGGGACGAGGTAGCCGCGCTTCGCCCACAGGTTGAGCGTCCCCTCGCACACGTTCAGCAGCTCACGCACCTGTCTTGTGTTGAGCCATGTCTCTTCCGCCACACGCCGCATCTCCGCATTCAGTTCTTCCTGCCGGGCCGCCATCGTGCGCTGCACGATGGCCTCGGCAAACATCTTAAGGTCGGCTGGCGTGACTTCCAGTTTCACGTTCGCGCCCTGCTCAACCAGACTTTCTATGGTAATCATAAATATCAGTTTTGAATTTTGTGATGACCATCTTCAAAAGTTCCCTGATGCCCCGCTTCCGATGGCTTGTAAAAGAGAAGCACCGCCTATCCCCGGGAAGAGGATTGACGGTGCAAAAGTATATGCGAATTGAAACGGATTGATATATAATAATTTGTCTTAAATTGTCATGACAATTCAAGTCTGCATGTCCATGTAAAACGGCTCGTTTTGCCCTATCCGGCCACAGTTTCCGCTTCATCATCGGCAGCGATTTCTCTGATTTCCGCTGCCAGTGTCCGGTACAGGTCTCGGTTCTCGTCACTCTCGATAAGAGGTGCCATCTGATCTTTCCCGTCCTTGATGACATGCTTTGCCGCCTTCAGGAAGCCGACCGCCTGCCGTATGGCGCTCTCGCTTTTCAGCGAGGGCAGGTCGGGGAACTGCAATGCCATCCCCACGCTGTACTCCTTCGCGGCGTGCATCCCGGCCACCAGCCGCAGGTCTTTCAGCACATAGAACGGGAGTGCCTGATGGACGGCACTCGTGTTTATGGAAACGAAATTGCGGATGCATTGTATAACTGCCTCCTTGTTTCCGCACTTGAGATAATCTGCAAGCGGCCGCTCCTGTATCTTCTTCTTTCCTGCCTTCCGCTGTGTCTGTGGTGCCGTTCCGGTGACGGAACTTGTTGTCTCGGTCTGATTGTTTTCGGTATCATTACCTCCAATTTTGTCCTTTACGGACTGCAACGCCCATTCGCCGATGCCGCCTTTCTCAATGGCACTTTTCATGGCTAAATGCCTGTCCCAGTCCTCCTGCGTGCGGAAGCCATTCTTTATGGACACCTCGATAATCTGCCTGACGACAATGGAGCAGCCCATCCGCTCGGCGTTCCCTGCTTTGGGATGCCCAGCCTGCCTGCTGACCATGTCCACCATGGCCTCGAAACTCTTGCCGTAATACAGCCAGCTCAATACAAGAGGGGCGGACAGGGTCACGCGGCGTTTTCTCAGGCTCTGTCTGAAAATGTATCTCATCCTGCCCCAGAAGGAGGACGGAGGAGAAGTCGCATCCTCTTCCCTCTGTTTCCTGTAAAGTTCCACGATCTGCTCCGGCACCGCGTTCTCTTTAAAATGGAGGCCTATGTTCTCGAATCCGTCCGTGCTGTCGTCACACCATGATATCTGCCATTCCTTTTTGATGCCGGGCAGCTGCTTGAATATGGCCCGGCATACGGCAAGGTACTGCACCTCGTTCCCGTCCGCCATCATTTTCGCGAAGCGGGTGTATTCCTCCCTGTGTGCGTCCTTCCACTGGAGGATGTCCGCCTTGAACTGTTCGTATGTCTGTTTCTGCTCGTCCATATTCATATTGCATTGTCTGTGGAGGGGGGGGAAAACAGGGAAATTATCAGTCCAGAAGGTTTACCAGTTCCTTCTTCATCTCGTCGTCAATCTTCCGGTACCGGGCAAAGGCACGGCTGCCCTCCGAATGTCCCGACATGGAGGCTATCAGGTTCGGGTCCTTGACCTGCCTGTAGAGGTTGCCGATGAAGGTCTTGCGTGCCGTATGGGTAGATGCCACCTCGTACAGGGGTCTTGCCACATCCTCCCTTGTCTTGGGGTCGAGTACTATGACCTTGCGGTCGATGCCCACATACTTGAGTATCTCCTTTATCTTCTTGTTGTAGCCGAAGTGCGAGAACCGGGGGAGCAGGGCGTTCTCCAGATCCTTGTAGCGTTCAAGTATCTCCCGTGCCTTTTGGTTGAGCGGTACACGCACCGTATTGGCATGCTCCATCTTCGTCTTCTGCGGGATGTACTCCACGAAACCGTCCACGATATTGGCCTTGGTCAGCCTGTTCAGGTCGCTCACGCGGCATCCTATCAGGCACTGGAACATGAAGATGTCACGGTAGACCGGGTAGGTAGTTCCCATGCCGCTCAGGTCTGCATAGTACACCTTGTCCCGCTCTTCGAGTGTCAGGTAGAACGGGTCGCCGTACATCGGCCGGGCAATCTGGTACTGGTCGAAGGGGTTGTTCCTTGTCAGTCCGCGCTTGATGCACCACTTGACGACGGTGCGGATGCGGTAGAGCGACCCTGACATGCTGTTCTCGGAACGCTTCTGCCCGACATCACGGTGCTTCTCGTTCCGGTAGAATACGGGATACATGTCCACATACCTGTATTCTTCCTGCATCCACAGTTTGAAGTCCCTGATGTCGTCCGCCGTAATGGTGTCGATGCAGAGGTGGAAGCCCCGCTGGTGCAGCACTTCGTGGCGGAAACGCTCGTAGCGCAGCACCTTGTTGAGATTGTCGAGATGGTGTTTCCGGCTTTCGTCCGCGAGCGGTGTTTCCTCGATGTATTTCCGTATCTGGTACGAGAGCAGGTACTCGTCGGCTTTGTTGCCGCCCCTTGCGTTGATGTTGGGATGGTGGTATTCCTCTATCAGGCTTTTGAGCCAGTTGCCGTCCACGCCCCGGTGGTACTCTTTCGTTATGAGGTGGGTGATCTGCTGCACGTCCTTGTCGAAGGCCATCTTCTTCTCCTCCGACACCAGAGCCACGCGGGGCTTGTAGCCCTGCCGTTCCGGGCTCCAATGGTTGGGGTTGATGGACAGTTCACTTGCGGCCTTGATGTCCACACCGCCGATGTCACGGACACGGAAATAGACCCGTGCCTGGTCGGTGATGTTGTTCTTGGCGGCGGTCTTCCGGATGAATGCGGTCACTTTCATATGTATGTCCTCCTTTCTGTCTTAGTCTATCATTTCCACAAGCCTGCGCTTCATGTCATCGTCTATCGTGCGGTAGCGGCTGAACGCCCTGCTGCCCTCCACATGCCCCGACATGGAGGCGATAAGGTTTGGGTCGGGCACCTGCCTGTAAAGATTGCCCACAAAGGTCTTGCGTGCCGTGTGGCTGCTGGCCACCTCGTACAGGGGCTTCTGCACGGTGTTGTAGCCGTGCGTGTCGAGGATGGTGACCATCCTGTCTAAGCCGCAACGCTTCAGCAGCTCCCGTATGCCGAGGTTGTAGGTGTGTATCTGCTTGAACGGGAACAGCCTGTCGGCATTGGCATCGTAGCGTTCCAGTATCTTCAACGCCTTCTCGTGCAGGGGTACCCTGACAGTCTTCGCCTCGCATTTCTTCGTCTTCTGCGGCATGTATTCCAGAAAACCGTCCTTGATATTGTCCCTTGTGAGACGGTAAAGGTCACCCACGCGGCAGCCGACATAGCAGTGGAACACGAAGATGTCACGGATGACGGCCAGCTTCGGGTTGTTGCTTAGGTCTGCGTCATACAGGATGTTCCTCTCTTCCGAAGTGAGGAAGAACGGGTCGCCGTAGGTAGGCTCCTTACAGCCGTAGAGCACATAGACCTCGTTGTCGGAATACTTCATCTTCTTGCACCAGTGCAGGAAGGTGCAGAGCAGGTTCATGATGTTGATGACGGTCGTGCCGGAAAGCGGCCTCGGCCTGTGGTTGATGAGCATGTGGGGAGTATAGAAGTCGGGGTGTTCCTGCCGCAGCTTGTACTCGTTCACGACATAATCCCTAAAATCGTTCATTTGCTCCAGCGTAACGGTCTCCACGAAGAGGGTGAAATCTACCTCGCCCAGTATTTCCCGACGGTAGTCGTGGTAGCGGGTCATCTTGCGCTCGAAGCGGACGATATGCTCCTTTGTCCTCTCCGCGCCGTCAAACTTCTCCAGATACTCGTGGACACGGGCTAGCAGATTCGGGTGGTTCCGCTCAAAGGCGCGAACAGGGTACAGCACATCCTCGATGACCTGCTTCATCCACCTGCTGTCCGCCTTGTCCGTGAAAGTTTTCTGCGCCCGCTCGATGATGGCGGCGATCTGTTCCGGCAGGCGTTTCTGCTCAGCGGCAGGCACGGTTGTCGTGCGCCTGTAGCTGAGGGTATCGGAATCCCAATACTTGTCCTGCACTTCAAGCGGGGAAACGACCTTTATGTCCACATTCCTATCCCTGACCCTGAAACAGATGTTCGAGGCCTCGGGGGAACACTTTTTCAGATAGACGGTGACTTTCATCTGCGTTGCTTTTTCGGTTATGCGGCAAAGGTATAATAAATTCCCGTAAATGTTCCCATATATCCCGAAGAATCTTGCAACGGATTAAGACAAATTAAAAAGTCATTCCCGAATCTGATACCGCATAAAGCACAGAAAATCAATGATTATATTTGCAGATGTTTAGCTCTTTTTTTCATTTCGGGCTGTATCAGACTTCCCGAATATCATATATTGCAGTTCCACACTTTTTCTTTTTTAATCTTGTCATTTAGGGAGTCGGATGGCAACAACTTTTATAGCGATGACCGGATTGGAATTTATTAAGTCAAAACAACAGAATTGGGCGAAACGACAAGGTTTCGAATTAGTAGGAGGCACGATTCCCGACAAAGGAGAGAAAAATTATCTTTACGATTTAACGGATAATCTATTTGAGCCATTGTCCGATGAAAACTTAATCTACTATGGTTCAGGAGACGGAAACGAAACGAAGGACGGGAAAATACGACTGGCAAAGATGAAAGCATTGCACTCGTCCTCCGCACTCGTAGTCAATATGTTTCAATATTGGCAAGGTAAAGAAAATACTCCGCTTCTATACGCTTGCGGGTTATCGTCTAAAAAGTCATCTAAACCCTCTTGTATGATTGAAAATATCAGTTCTGATTTTCCAAAGGTAATTCCTATTGTAAGAGATCCTTTAAAATATAAAATCAAGTTTGAAGAGCGGTTTGAGATTAGTGAAGATAAGTCCCTATTTCCTCACTCTCCCAATATCGATATTGTTATCGAAACCGGATTGTCAGATATTGCTATCGAATCTAAGTTTACAGAGCCGTATGGCGGTAGAAAGCATGAAGGGCTGAAACAAAAATATATGGAGGATGTTTCTTTTTGGGATGGATTACCGAATTTGTATGAATTGGCCAAAGAAATATCGCCTGATAATAACAAATTTCAGTATTTGGATGCGGCACAATTAATTAAGCACATATTGGGACTGAAAAAGAGGTGTGAAAAACAGAATTTGTATTTGAAACGCAAAATTATTTGTGGATTCCGTCTCCTGTATTTGTGGTATGATGTAATCGGAGAGGATGGCGTGAAACACAGGAAGGAGATCGAGCAGTTTGCAGAGATCGTAAAAAAGGACAATATAAAATTCAGTCACGTAACCTATCAAGAGGTCATCACCAAATTGGCTGATAAATTTTATGAGGGAAACGAATGCTATTGCGATTATTTAACGAATAGGTATTTGTGATATTCACAACTAAAATTGCAATTGGAGAAAATCATATGAAAACACAGTCTGACATTTCTCGTGTCTCAATAATTGGAATTGGTGATGAAGCAGGGCGAATCATAAACAAAATGCAGGTGAGCGATTTGCCCGAAACGGAATTATGCGCATTCGGTATGAACAGAGGGGAAATAAGCGAATTACCCTTATTCCGCGAATGCCTTATTGATAATGATGATTCAGGCGAAGGGCAAAACATGAGTTTAGCCGGATCAGAAGGTAGGAAATCATTGCCTCAAATAAAAAAAGTACTTACAAATAAAATCATGTCGGTCTTTGTTGTCTGTCTGGGAGACAGAACGGGAGAAGGGTGTATAAAGACTTTTCTCCAAAAAAGCATTGATACGAAATTAGAGGTAAAAATACTTGTAGTTACTTTACTTCATTCTGAAAGTGTGGAGAAAAGAAAAGATGCCATAAAACTATTAAAAGAATTAGAACCTATGGCCGATGGAATTTTTAAGATCGATTATGGTAATCTGTCTTACAATACGATTTCAGATTTATGTGAAGAAGTTGATAGAAAAATTATAAAAGTTATAAATACATTGGTCGATTTGGCTGCCCACTGGCGACAATCCATTGTTGGTTTAGATTTTCGTGATATAAAGGAGTTTTTTCTGAGCGAGCACTCCGACAACAGATACATTGATTTTTTCACATCTGAAGTCAATAAGGATTTCTTGGACAATGCGGTGAAGGATAAAGATATTCGTAAAATATTTCCTCCAAATTTTCTTTCTTTAAAAAAGATGTGTCTGAGGCATTGCTTTCGATTAAGTATCATCAGAGTACCGACGGTATAGACTTAGAGACTATATATTTAATTACAGATTACATATCTACGAAATTTCCTTCTATTGATATGATGTGGGAAGTACGTGAAAATACAACTATGCCGCAGAATATTTTACAAACAGATCTATTTGTAAAATATAGTTAGAGAGGCATCCTCTAAGTGGATGGATAAACGGTATTTATTCCTCCTTTTGTGTGCCCAAAGTGTTCCACTAAAAATCAGCCACCTACATAAAAGTAGGTGGCTGATTTTTAGTGTCGGGGTGACTGGATTCGAACCAGCGACAACACGCCCCCCAGACGTGTACTCTAACCGGGCTGAGCTACACCCCGCTTCTGAAAAGCAGTGCAAATGTAGAATAAAAAAATCGGTTTTCAAAATTTTGTCCGGACTGTTTTTACTATCCGGCCCTTTCCCTTGTTTCAGAAAACAGGGAAACGCGTGCATTACGGGAGAAAAGTCTCTGTCGGAACGGCAGGCGCGAGTTGCACGGCTTGGACTGAACCCGCTCCGGGATGTTACAGGGAGAAGGTCTGACGGGCCGATCCCGTCAGACCGAAGCGATGCAACGTCCGGATGCCGAACCGAAAAGCGCCATTTCAAACGGCCCGGCACGTATCCGGGCTACCGGCCGGTAGCCATTTCGAGTTCGATCGCCCCTTCGCCATCCGGAGAAACGGAGAAAACAGTCCCCTGAAGGTTGGATTCGATAGTTCCCGCCGTACAACGGAAACCGTAGTCGAAGTCCTTGATCCGGGCTCGGATTTCCCGGGATGCGATTTTAGTGAACGGCAGCCGCTTGTCGCGAGCGGTCGTCAGCGTCAGCCGGTAGGGAGCGCTCGGGGGCAGTTCGATCCGAATCGAGCGCTCGTTCAGCCGAATGACGCATCGGCCGCCTTCGTCGAGCGGCATCGCGATCCGCAGCTCGCCTTCGGCCGACCGCTCCACCTCGGGCTCGCCCACCCGGGCCCGTACAGGACTCTCCGACAGATTGCCGAACATCAGCCGCAGGCCGGCCGTATCCCGCACGCTGCTCCAGTTCAGTCCGTCGACGACGGGCAGGGTGGTATAGAAGCATTGGGTCGACGGATTGGCCTCGTTCAGGTAGTCCGACTCCAGCCGCTGGTCGAACAGGTGTATGTCGCGGAAACGGAAGGTGCCGTTTTCCCATACCGGATTGGCCCGATAGTTACGACAGTCGTACCAGACGCTGCCGCGTCCGGCTTCCTTACAGTCGTTGAGAGCGACCACGCTGGTCGGCGGCGTCGTTTCGAAACGCTCCCTGAACCACCGGCCCGTTTCGGCCAGTGTCTGCACGGTCAGTTTGCCGGCTCGTGAAAGCGAGTCGATCACACGCACCTGATACTCGAGTCCGCGTTGCATCCGAGGCCACGTGAACGAGTTCTCCTGACCGGCCTGCACGTACTGGTAGGCCAAACACTCCCCCTCGGTCATCATGCCGAAAAACCAGTCGATCCACCGGGGATTGCCGCCGCCCGACTCATAGACCGGCTCGAGCGTCTCGACACCCTGCGCAGGCTCGCCTATACCACTGTCGTACTGGTTGATCGGATCGCTGCCGAGCATGCGGAAAACCGGAACGCCGATTTGTCCGTCGCGAGTCTGGGCCGGCATATAGGCATTCAGTTTGCTCGGATAGTATCCTTGGTTCCAGTATCCTCCCCAAAGCGTGTATCCGTCGGTTCCCACCTGGTCCCGACAGTTGCACGAGGCGACGATGCCGTACCGGTCGGCCATGTATTGCAGCGTGCGGGCATCGATGAACCACGAGCCCACCGAGGCCGGATAACGGCCGAAAACCTCCTTGAACTTGGCCATGTACGTATCGACGAGCTTCTCGCGCTCCTGCGGTTCGTAGCCCGACGAAAAGCCGACATTGGCATGCCAGTCCCACGGGTAGGCTCCCCGCCACTCCATTCCGGCCGCTTCGACATGGGGCTGGGTGATTTCCCACCAGCCGCCCACTTCGGAGCCCTCGGCGAGAGCCTGTTTCATCAGGGCCTGATATTTCGGATTGATCAGCGCGTCGTATTGCAGCAGAAAAGTTCCTTTCAGGCCATGCCTGCGGAGCAGCTCGGTCTGGGCGAGCGTAGTCCGGTACAGCTCCTCGTCGGATATATTCACCGGGCGGGGTTCGGTATTCCGAACGAAATTGATCAGATTGACGATACGGGGCGCGCGTTCCTCGGTCGTCCGTCCGCTCCGGGCGCACGAGAAAAGAAAAACCGTCGCCGAAAGAGCGAGCAGAGCAATGGGCACAAAAAGAGATTTCATAAGACTGAAATTTAGACGATTATACTCGTTCATCTGTTTTTACGCACTGTAAATCCGGGAACGGAGGACGGCTTGCACAGCCCTACCGTAGCCGAAACACGGATAAGTCAGCCGGACCGTTCCGCTTACAGAACGATTTCTACAGGTACCCAACGGTTCCCGACGCGCTCGATCACTTCGCGGATACCCGCTTCCCTCAGGGCCGCCATCGCTTCGTGCCGGCCATCGTCGATCAGCTCGGGACGGTGCGCGTCGGAGTTGACCAGCACGGGGATTCGCAGCTCCCGCAACAGGCCGAAGTGCTCCCGGTTCGGGAAGAAAACTCCGCAGGCGTTATATTTTTTCGTATTGATCTCGACCAGCAGCCCTCGGGCGGCGATCCGCTCGAAACACTCCCTTGCTTTGTCCCTGTACCAGCCTCGGGAGGTGATCCCCGGTTCGCAGCGTTCGGCGTTGTAGGATATTTTGTCGACGTGACCCACGAAATCGAATCCTCCGGCCTCGACCATCCGGATCAGCTTGTCGAAATAGGCGGTCGTCAGCCGCCGCAGATCGCCGCCGAAACGCCCGCTCAGCATCTCCGCAAAACGTTCCGGCGAGGTATCGATATCGACGATACCGCCGTCGTCGGCGTGCATCAGGTGGACCGACCCGATCCGATAATCGAGCGGAAGCTGCCGGAAGTAATCGGAGGCAGGATTGTCGCACTCGTCCAAATAATCGATCTCCATGCCGGCGTACAGCTCGATCCGCCCGGCATACGAACGCTTAAGCCGTTCGATTTCGGAAAGATAGGTCGTCACGTCGCCCCGGTCGAGCGTCCAGACGGCCGGGAAAGGCAGCGGCGCGTGCGAGGAGATGCCGTAAGAGGTGAATCCGCGGCGCACGGCCTCGCGCACGAAATCCTCCATCGGTGCTCTCCCGTCGCACAGCGAGCAATGGCTGTGATAGTTGGTAAGATTGCGTGTCATGGCCGCCCTCGTCGCGTCAGGGTTTCTTTTTGAATACGCGGTGCTGCCCCAGATTGACCGTAAAGAGCACTTTCTGCTGCCAGCCCCATTTATGACCGTCGTAATGATGCACGGAGGCGACGCGCAATTTCATCGTTTCGTTGCAGAGCGGCTGCCAATAGAGTTCGAGCCGGTCGTAGATCCGGTTCGTACGATACCAAGGCTCGCCCCAATAGAGCCCCGGACCGTAGTCGAGGGACGGGTTGTCAGTCATGTAGTAGGGCATCAGATTCTTGCCGGCATACAGCGTATTGAAAATACCGAACTTCCACTTCTGCGCCTTGATCTCCAACTGGAATCCGTGCGGCGTGACATACTCCCCGACATACTTGCGGTCGTTCTGGAAAGCCTGAAGCCATCCGGCTTGCACCGACAGTTTCTCCATCCGGGCGACTTCGGCCAGATCGAGTCCCACATGCGGGTGGATCAGCACGTTGTCCACCACTCCGTCTTCGAGATAGGTTCCCGCGTGGTGGTACATCGTCAGATGATAGCCGGCATAGAACAGGCCGTAACGGATACGTCCGGCTGAAAACAGCAGAAATTTCTCGCGTTTTTCATTGGTTATCATACTGTTCCAGTCGCAACCGAACTCGACGTATCCCCGGCCGCCCTGGTATTGCAGCAACAGTCCCGTCAGGTTCGGATCGAAGTACCTGACCGAATCGCTCAGAAAGGCGCTCGGATAGTCGCCTATCTCCTTATAGCGGGGAATCACGCCGGCATAAGCTTTGAACTTGGGCGAATCATACTGATAATAACCGAAGATTTCGTTGTCGGTCTCGAACGGCTTGGCGCCGAAATTGGCCAGCATGCTGTACCCCAACATGATCGAATGACGTCCGTCCCAGCTCACGCCCAATTCGGGAGCGATCCGGGCGCCGAACAGCGACTGGGGCCAGTTGAGTTCGCTCTTATACTCCCTGTTATCGAAGAAAAAATCGAAGTAGGCGCCCCAGACGAGCTCCTGAGCGACGGCACGCGGCAGAGCGAGGCCCATAAGGACCGCCGAGACCGCGGCAATTCGTGCAATGCGTTTCATCATGGATTCATGTAAGTTCGGGCCGTCCGGCGCCCCAGTGCGGCGACGGTTTCCGGCATATGACGGAACAAAGATACACGATAATATCGAAACCGGCGCATCCGGACCGTCCGATTTTCCGGGCCAGAGCGCAAATACGCCGTATTTCGCTCCCGAGAGGAGCTGACCGAGCGCAGGACGAGAGTCCGCTCGCCTTCGTTTTTTGCGTCGGACACGGTCCCTTGGCGAATAGTTCCCCTGACAAAGGCCATAGCGCCGCGGGCCATTCTGCAATCGGACAATGACGGGGAAGCTTTATGACGCTCGTTCCGAGGAATCCCCAAAATACCTCGCAGGCAGTTCCTCATACGCATCGGATTCGAATATATGTCCGGGACTGTCCGGCTCGTACCTACGGGGAAAGGACTCATCGGGAAGGGAGTCGATTCTCGATCTGCTCAGGTCCGCTTTCCGGCAGGCAAAACGGCCGCTTTCAGGCAGCGGCATACTTCCGTCGCGTCCCCGCACTATCCGGTTCATTCTCTGCCGGCGGGGCAAAAGCCGCCAAACGATGCGCACAGGAAAAACGATCGTCCCGACGCACGCCACCTCCGCTAGGCACGGCCGCACCCCTTCGTCCGTTCGATTCCCGGAAAAGCGGCACGCCCTTATCCGGGCGCTTTCCCGAACACGTCCCGCTAATAGACTTTTCTCAACATGATTCCGTTGAGAACGGCCTCGCCCCGGCGGACAGGAAAATCGACACGAATGCCCTGCCCTTCTTCCGAGCATACGTCGTAGCTGATCGACACGGCCCGGTCGACTCCGTAGCGCGCAGCCAGATCGACATCCTCGGCCAACGTCCGGCCATTGACGACGATATCGAAGCTACGGTCGGCCTGCGAGGCGCGGTCGAGCTCGGCAAACAACAATGTCAGCCGGTAGTTGCCGTCCGGCACGTCGAAACGATAGGACTCTACGCCCCGCAACTGGGTCTGGTACAGCGGATCGAGCGCCGTACCCATGATATTATGATCGCTGCCAAGGCGCTTGCCGTCCCGACGATAGACGCGGCCGCCCACATACCCCCAGCTTCCTTCCCTATACGGCTGGTCGGGCAACCACAGGTAATCGTTTTTAGTCGCATCATTGAAAAAACAGGGCGAGCCGCAGTTAACGGCGATCTCTTCGAACGGCATCCGTCCGCTGCGGAAATCATAGGGTTGCATCCGGAAATCGATCTTCAGCACATCGCGCAACTCCCGCCCGTCGTCCGAGCGCGAATGCAGCTCCAGCACGTTCTCGCCGGAACGGTACGGAACGCGAAACTGCGCGCAATGCTCCTCGACGGGCTGCACGCCGAGACTGCGGCCATTTAAGAACAGCTCCACCTGCCGCGTATTGGCAAACACTTCGACCGGCTGCGTGCAGACGCCGGCGTCCGGCGCATCCTCGCGTCCGCCCCGGACCTTCCACTGCTGCGTAGGAATCGATACGAAAGGCTCCTTCGACAGCACGGCCTTATAGTAATAATAGCTCGCCTTCGGCCGGCGGTCGGCCGTGACGAGCGCTTTCTCGTTGATATGCGGAATGGCATCGACGCGCGACTCGGAATTGAAATCGTTGAAGTTCCAGACCGTAGCTCCGGCAACGAAGTCGTTCTCCATCAGCACTTTCAGATGATGCTTGAAATAGAGTATCTGAAACTCCTCGCTGTGGTCGTACAGCGAAGGTTCGAACGAATGGATGCGCAGGTCGGCTCCCGCCCCGTACTCCGACAGAAACATCGGCTTGCCGGGCTCGGCGCTCCGGTAGCGATCCAGGAAACCCTGCAAATCGCCAAGCTCGCCCTCGTACCAGCCGATATACTTGTTATAGCCGATCAGCTCGGCCTGATGAAACCCTTTCCGGACGTTCGTCACCGGATCGTAGCACAGCACGATCATCGACTCGCGCGTCGGATCGGCATCCTGAACGAACCGCTCGAGACGGCCCAAAAAAGCCGCCAGATAGGCGTCGTACTCCTCTTTCTGCACGTCGGTCCACTGCCGGCTTTCGGGACGCGGCTGGGTTACCTCGTTACTCGTGTTCCAAGCGACGATACAGGGATGATTGTAATCGCGCCGAATCATCTCGCCGATCTGCGACAGGCTGTTGCGCTCGAATTCCTCGCTGCACGTGATATAGCAGATGACCGGTATCTCCTCGAAACAGATCAGGCCGTATCGGTCGCACATCTCGAGCACCGCCGGATCGTGCGGATAGTGCGAGATGCGCAGGCAGTTCGATCCCATCTCCTTCATCAGTTTCAAGTCGTGGCGGTGCATCTCGGCCGTCAGCGCGTTGCCGTAATGCAGATAGTCCTGATGCCGGTTCGTACCGATCAGTTTCAGTGGCTTGCCGTTCAGAACGAATCCTCGCTCGGCGTCGAACGAGAACGTACGGACTCCGAGCGGATTGGTCACGCGATCCAGCACGCGGCCGTCGGAGCCGACCAGCTCCGAGCGGACGCTGTACAGATACGGATCGTCGGGTCCCCACAGCCGGGGAGAGTCGAGCGTCACGGTCCGGGTCGAAACGTCCTGTCCTCGCTTCAGTTTCTCGGATACGGAAGCCGCGCTCCGTCCGTCGGCATCGAGCACCGTGTGGCGCAGCGAAATTCCCCGCATACCTTCCGGCAAACGGAAATCGGAGCGGATCTCGACCGTAGCGCTCCCGGCCGAAACGTCCGGAGTGCTCAGATATACGCCGGTCCCGGCACTCAGCACATCGAAGTGCGCCGGATCGGTGCAGATCAGTTCCACGTCGCGGTAGATACCTCCGTAAAACGTGAAATCGGCCGCGAGCGGCGGAATCTGCTCGTTATACGAATTGTCGACGCGGACGGCGATCCGGTTCGAGGCACCGGCACGAAGCAGTTCGGTCACGTCGTAAGCGAAAGGCGTATATCCTCCTATATGCGGCTCGCCCGCGCTACGGCCGTTCACCCACACGGAGGCGACCGTATTGGCCGCCCCGAACGAAAGGAATATCCGGCGGTCTCCGGCGAGCGAGTCGATCGGCAGGTCGCGCACGTACCAGCCCGCCCCCCGGGACCAACCGTACGGCTCGTCCTCGACGTCGGCCACGTTCCATGTATGAGGCAGATCGACCGTTTCCCAGCGGGAGACATCGTACCCGGGCTCCTCGGCTCCGGGACATTCGCCTTTGAAGAATTTCCAGTGTTCGTTGATCGTGTAGCGGAGCCGGGGACCGGCAAGCGCAGCGCAGGCCGTAAAGAGCAGGCCGGCGAGCATCAGCATCTTTTTCATCGGATTTCAGATTAGTCGGTTAAGTCGAGTAAAAATAGCGATTTTTTCGCCCGCCGACACATTTCGCGACTCTTTTTCCGCCGACGGGAAGACACGTTTTCAACAAGGTATTTCCGGTTAATCTTTAAGGCGCGAAACACACGGTTCACAGAGCTGCCATCGGAATCTCTCGCCGATACCGACATGGCACGCCCCCTCATCCGCCCGGTCCGGCCTTGCATGCGGAGCGCACACTCAGGTCCGCCGGCAACGGAATCAACGGCTCATCCTTTTCAGAACCAGAGCCGAACGGGAGAGGTTATAGATCAGGATATGCGGCCGGGTCGCGCCGTCGGGGCATACCTGCGGAAAGCTGAACGCCTTGACCGAATGGTCGATCCGGCCGTACCCGCCGAACTCGCGGTCGTCAGTGCTCATCAGCACGCGGTAGCGCCCCGCCTCCGGCACGGGAATCGGATAATCGGGCAGGCTCCGGTCGGGATGCCAGTTGAACACGAATACGACATCCCGATGGCTGAAAACAACCGTCTTGTTCTCGGTATCCATCTTGTGATTGTAGGCATAGCCGCTGCTCAGGATCGAGTACCGGCGGACGAGCTTCAGCATCGCGCGGTCGAACTCGCCCAGATAGCTGTATCGTAAAAAACCGTTCTCGGCCAAACTCCACATCCTTCGCGCGTGCGCATAGCTCCAGCCGTTGCCTTCGCGGGGAAAGTCGATCCACTCGGGATGTCCGAACTCGTTGCCCATGAAATTCAGGTAGGCCTGCCCGGCCAGCGAGATCGTGAACAGACGGATCATTTTGTGCAGCGCCATGCCCCGGTCGATCAGCAGGTTTTCGGCCGCGCGGTTCATATCGGTATACATCTGCTTATTCATCAGTCGGAAAGCAAGCGTCTGATCGCCCACGAGGGCCTGGTCGTGCGATTCGCAATAGGCGACCGTTCCCACGTCCGGCAGGCGGTCGGTCATCGTGTTCCACATCCGCCAGATATCCCAATCCTCGTCGGGCACTTCCTTGAGCAACTTGATCCAGAAGTCGGGAACGGCCATGGCGAGCCGATAGTCGAACCCGACGCCGCCGTCCCGGACCGGGTAGCACATACCGGGCATGCCGCTGACATCTTCCGCGACGGTCACCGCGTGCGGACGCAGCTCATGTATCAGGGCGTTCGCCAACGTCAGATAGCAGATCGCCTCCGGGTCCGTTTCCCTGAAATACTTGGCCGGATCGTCGAACTCCGTGAGCCCGTGATGCGTGTAGATCATCGACGTGACGCCGTCGAAGCGGAAGCCGTCGAAATGGAACTCCTCCATCCAATACTTGACGTTCGACAGCAGGAAATGGCGCACCGGCTCCTTGCCGTAGTCGAACAACTTGGAATCCCAGAACGGATGATCTCCCGCCGGCCCGGCGGGAGAATAGAGATGATTCGTTCCGTCGAGCTCGTTGAGCCCTTCGTTCAGGTTCTTGACATAGTGCGAGTGAACCAGATCCATGATAACGCCCAGACCCAAGCCGTGCGCGGTCCGGATCAGCTCCTTGAGCTCCTCGGGCGTGCCGAAGCGCGACGAGGGCGCGAAAAAATTGCTCACATGATAGCCGAAGCTCCCGTAATAGGGATGCTCGGCTATGCCCATCAGCTGAACCGTGTTGTACCCGTCGCGCTTGACGCGCGGCAGCACGTCGCGGGTGAACTCCGCGTAGGTACCTACGCGAGGCTCCTCCTGCGCCATGCCCACATGGCATTCGTAGATCAGCAGGTCGCCCACCGAAGCGATGTCGAAAGCGTCGCCCTGCCAGTCGAACGGAACGGGCGGAGCCCACAGCTGCCCCGTGAAGTTTTTCGACACGGGGTCCTGAACGACGCGCCGGATATAGGACGGTATGCGTTCCAGCCAGCCGTTGGCGCCGTGCACGAGCATTTTGACCAGCGAGCCGTGCACGAGCCGGTCGCCGAAACTCTCGTCGGGCAGGAAAATGCTCCAGACGCCGTCGGAATCCTTGCGCAACCGCAGTTGCGTACGCTGCCAGCCGTTGAAGTCGCCGAACAGGTAGACGTCCTCGGCCCCAGGCAGCCACTCGCGGAAATGCCAGCCCTTCAGAGCCGGATCGTACTGAAAACCGTAATAGAGGTAGCCGTTGGCATAATCCCGCAGCGAATCGCCTCCCTGCTCGATCTCGTCCCGTCGCCTGCGGTAGAGGTCATAGCGGCTCCGAAGAGCGCTTTCGTAAGTTCTCAGCCACGGGTCGCGCTCGACGATCGGCAGTTCTTCCAGTGCGTTTTCCATAGATGCCTCGCGTTATCGTTATCGGATACTAAAGTTAGGCAAATTTCACAGAACGGGCAATATATACGAAGATTTTATCATATATTTGTCTGATTGAAACAAATCCAAAACTCATAAACCCAATCTGACTATGTTCAAAAACCATCCTAAGGGATTGCTGCCGGCTGCGCTGGCCAACATGGGGGAACGGTTCGGTTTCTACACGATGATGGCGATTCTGACCTTGTTCCTGATGTCCAAATTCGGGCTCGACAAAACCAACGCCGGCATTATCTATTCGGTATTTTACTTTTCGATCTACATTCTCGCGTTCGTGGGCGGCCTGATCGCCGACAAGACCAGAAATTATAAGGGGACGATTCTGACGGGACTGGTAATTATGGCGGCAGGCTATCTGCTGATCGCGATTCCGACGCCCACGCCGGTCCGCAACCTACCTCTGTATCTGACCGTCACATGCATCGGACTGTTCACGATCGCGTTCGGCAACGGTCTGTTCAAAGGAAATCTTCAGGCGCTCGTAGGACAGATGTACGATAACGAGAAGTACGGCAAGATGCGCGACTCGGGGTTCTCGCTCTTCTACATGTTCATCAACGTAGGGGCCATCTTCGCTCCTATGGTGGCTATCGGAGTGCGGAACTGGTGGCTCTCGACCAAGGGATTCCTCTACAATCCCGACCTGCCGGAGCTGTGCCACGGCTTCCTCGGGGGCAACCTTTCGCCCGAAGCCTCGGAGCGTTTCGCCGCGTTGGCCGCCGAAGTCAGCAGCAACGGCGCGCCGATCGACATGGCGGCTTTCGCCGACAGCTATCTGAGCGCTTTCGCCACCGGCTTCCACTATGCCTTCGGGGTAGCTATCGCAGCCATGCTCATATCGCTGGTCATCTTTCTGGCGAATAAGAAAAGCCTGCCCGATCCCCGTCAGGCTCAGGCTGCGGGCACGGGCTCTCGGATCGATCCGGGCGAAGTACGCATGGCGGCCAAGGAGGTCAGGCAGCGTATCTGGGCTTTGATCGCAGTATGCGCCGTCGTGATTTTCTTCTGGTTCTCGTTCCACCAGAACGGACTGACGCTGACCTATTTCGCTAAGGATTACACCCGACTCAGCATCGGCTCGCTGGGGCTCTCCGCCGAGATATTCCAGTCGATGAACCCGTTCTTCGTCGTATTTCTCACGCCGCTCGTGCTGGCCTTTTTCGGTATGATGCGGGCCCGGGGCAAAGAGCCTTCGACGCCCGCCAAGATCGCGATCGGAATGGGAATCGCCGCCGTCGCCTACGTAGTGATGATGCTCGGCTCGCTCGGCGTACCGCCGGCTGCCGAGGTAGAGCGCATGGGAGGCCTTTCGGAGGCTCAGCGCGTGACGCCGTTCCTGCTGATCGGAACCTACCTGATTCTGACCGTTGCCGAACTGTTCATCAGCCCGCTCGGCATCTCGTTCGTGTCGAAGGTCGCTCCTCCCCAATATCAGGGCATCATGCAGGGCGCATGGCTTGGAGCTACGGCGGTCGGCAATCAATTGCTGTTCATCGGAGCGATTTTCTACGAGACGATTCCGATCTGGATGACGTGGGGCGTGTTCGTCGCCGTCTGCCTGATTTCGATGACGGTCATGTTCGCTATGCTCCGCTGGCTCAACCGTATTACGAAATAACGGCTCCCGCCGAGGACTCTTTTTCGTCCTGCGGAACGAACCGGTCTCCATACGGAGAACCTTGATAGAAAAATACGACAGCCCGACCTTTCGGGCTGTCGTATTTTTATGAACGGAACGAGGGATTTTCTTTTCCGTTATCCGCGCCGGATTCACGAAAAACGAAAATCAAACGAGGCAGGAAGCGATGAGAGTTCAGGATTTTCGCCACTTTCTGCCAGCCATCTGCGGCTTGCGGCCGCAAACCACGTTCCGAGGACCGAGGGTTCGCGTGTTCACCCCGGCTGCCGTACTCGCCCCGGTTGCCATACCGTCATTCTTTCCGCCCGAGGTCCTCGATCTCACCCATCCCTTCCTTTTCCGGTACGATCCGCCTCTCGCCCCGGGAAAACACGCTACGCCGCCGATTTCCCTCATCGGCACGGAAATCCCCCTGCCGTCCCCCAACAGCAGCGCTTCACCGTCCTGCCGGCAGGGCCGGTATCGCTTTCTTCCCGGCAGGTCAGTACCCGAGCTTACCGACCCATTCGCGGATATCGCCGGCGCTCGCCCGATTCAACAGTTTCCCTTCTTTCCAATCGATGTCGGGATATGTCTCTTTCAACGCCGCCGCGCTATTCGCGATGCCGCTGCTCCCCGAGGTGGCGAACGGTATGACCGTTTTGCCGTTCAGATCGTGACTTTCGACGAACGTATTGACGATACGCGGCGCAAGATTCCACCAAACGGGATAACCGAGAAAAATCACGTCGTAGCCGTCCGCGTTCAATGCCTCGCCGCCGATTGCCGGACGCGACGCCGGATCGCTCATCTCTACCGAACTGCGCGACTGCTTGTCGTTCCAATCGAGGTCTGCGCTCGTATAAGACTCTGCGGGCGTAATCGCATAGAGCTCTCCGCCCGTCGCCTGTGCCACTTTGCCGGCCACGCGGGCCGTCGTTCCCGTCGCCGAGAAATAGGCGACCAGGACTCTATGGTTCGGATACCCTCTACTCATGTCCTGTTCCTGCTGTGCATATGACGTCTTAGCAACTCCTGCCATTGCCAATAATGCGAGAACGACCTTATACATAAGAAAATCTATTTTCATTTTTGAAGCCGATCGTATTCCTCATCCGTAACCGGCTCCAGCCACTCGTTGGAAGCGTTCTCGCCTGCAATCTCGAATGCGAGGTGTGCGAACCAGCTGTCGGCTGCCGCACCGTGCCAGTGCTTTACGCCGGCAGGAATGTGGATGACCGTGCCGGGGAGAATCTCTACCGCCGGTTTGCCCTCTTCCTGATACCAGCCGCGCCCGGCCACACCGATAAGCATTTGTCCGCCGCCCTCGGTAGCATGATGGATATGCCAGTTATTCCGACAGCGCGGTTCGAAAGTGACATTGGAAATATTCACCTGCTCGCGCGAAACCGGAGCCAGATAGCTATTGCCTGTGAAATACTGCGCATAGGCCGTATTGGGCTCGCCGATGGGAAAGATCATCTCGCGCTGGAAAGCGGCCTTGGCATCTTCGCCGGCCGAGTTCTCGGCCCACACGCCCTTGGCCAGATTGAATGCCGCCCATGCCTTCGGCCAACCGGCGTAGAAACCGATATGGGTGATAATCTCGGCTATCTCGGTGCGGGTGATACCGTTCTTTTTTGCCGACTGAAGATGGTAAACGAGCGAGTTGTCCGTAATACCCTGACTGATAAGCGAGGTAATCGTTACCAGACTGCGGTCGCGCAGACCGAGCTTGTCCGTGCGGCTCCATACTTCGCCGAAAAGGACATCGTCGTTGAGCTCCGCAAACTTGGGGGCGAATTCTCCGAGCTGGTCGCGCCCGGCCGTCTGTCTGATTCTTTCCTGTGCCATAACATTGAATGTCAGAATGCTGAATATTGAGATTAAAATGATTCGGTTCATTATTCCTTACTGAATGAAGTTATTGATTCGGTTTGCGGGGTTGAGCGGCGTCTGGTCGGACAGCACCAATGACTTGACCATGTGCAGCGTCCCCTGTTTGTATTTTTGGAAATGCTCCGAGGCGATATGCTTCTCGTAGGCTTCACGGCTTGTGTATGTCTCAAGAATGGTTACCTTGCAAGGGTTTTCCTTTTCACTGACTGCGTACATTGTCAATACGCCCGGTTCGGTACGCAGGGAGACTTCGCCCACCTCGGTTGCGTATTTCATATACTCGTCGAGATACTGCGGATAAACCTCGATTTTCGACAGGCGCACGATACCGTCGGCCGTCATGGATTCTTTGGCGCACATGCCCGGCGCCTTGCCCAGATTCAGACATTTGCCGATCACCTCTCCCGTAGCGAGGTAAGAATAAGTCGGAAACTCGAACAGCACGGGTTTCAACCGCGTATAGTCGAGTCTGCCGGCACTGTCGAGCACTTCGGGAGCGGCATAGGTGTTGGCAACGGAGCAGATGAAATTGTCGAATCCGTCCGTTTCGTAAATATCCACCACATCGCATTCCATCGTCAGCGGCGACGCGTCGATTACGGGCGTGCCGTTCTCGCCCCAATGGTATTCGAATATGTTTGATTTATCGACCGATGCGCCGCTCACGCTGCCCACATAGTCGGCTTTCGGCAGCATTTGTCGACTGACAAGGTTGATAGAAAGTTTTTTGGAATCTTTTATCCCTTGATTGGTATAATGGCTTTTGCTCATGCTCACGAGAATCCGGTCGTGACCGATAATGCCCGTATGCCCCACGACGAGCCAGTTCACCTTGCCCTCGACCTCCGCACCGACGACCGTCATCGGTTTGGGATAGAGAGCAAGCAGGCTTCCGATATTTTTCTTTCCCATTTCCGTGCCGTTTTGTTTGTTTATCTCCTTTGCCGGTTGCGTATTGCACGACAATAAAAGAGAGAGGGACAAGATGGTCGATATCGATTTTCTCATCCTCAAAATGGTATTAAAGACTTTGACGTAACACATCGATCACATCCTCACGAGTAAGGACAACATAACCGGTTTCGTTGATAGGGCACGCATCGGCCATACCTTCGAGTTGCGACGGATCGGCACCGCAGGCCGTGATGTCCATTGCCAGTCCCAGTTCCCGCATCCAGTCCTCCATCCGTGCGAGCCCTTCCGATGCGATTTCCTTGTCCGTCTTTCCGGCGGGAACAATATCCCACACGGAGGTTGCCAGTCGGCGGAATTTTTTCGCCGCATCTTCGGAACGCTCGATGAGCAGACGGTAATAAGCCCCGCTGACAGCCGAGAGCGTGTGTCCGTGCGTTGCGTCGGTATAGGCGGCGACAGCCTGCCCCAGCATGTGTACCATCCAGTCGGTAGGCTTCCCGCAGGCGAGAAGCCCGTTCAAAGCCCATGTCGCGGTCCACATGATGTTGCTGCGCGCTTCGTAATCCTCCGGATTGCCGAGCACTTTCCGGGAACTGACAACAAGGGAGCGCATCAGCCCTTCGGCGATGTAGTCGGTCGTATTGTCGTCCGTCCCCGAAAGGTATTGTTCCAGAATATGCGACATGATGTCGTAAATACCGGCCACCGTATGATGCTTGGGAACGGTATAGGTGTAAACGGGGTTGAGAATGGAGAAATCGGGATTGCGGAAGTAATAGAACTTCTTCCGGTTCTCGCTGTGCTTGGAGATGACGGAGCAACTGTCCATTTCCGAACCCGTTCCCGCCATCGTGAGCACGCAGCCGACAGGAATCCAGCGACAGGTCATTTCTCCGAAATTGTTGAAATAATACTCCCACGGGTCATGTTCGCAGTACGCTGATCCGGCTACCGCCTTGCCATAGTCGCAGACGGAACCTCCGCCGACGGCAAGGATAAAATCCACCGCCTCTTTCCTTGCGAGTGCCACGCCCTCCATGACCTTTTCGATCGTGGGATTGGGCATGACGCCCGACAATTCGACCGTCTGTTTTCCCGCTTTGCGGAGTTCCGCCTGTACCGCATCGTAAATACCGTTCTTGCGGATAGACCCGCCGCCGTACACCAGCATGACCTTTTCTCCGTATTTGCCCAGTTCTTTACTCAAATTCTCCAATGAATTTTCCCCGAAGTATAGTTTCGTAGGGTTGTGAAAAGTGAAATCGCCTAACATATATCAATTCGTTTTTAAAGTTATTTCTTGTCGTCGATATTTTTGATAAACTTTGCCGGAACGCCTCCGATGACAGTATTTGCCATCACATCTTTCGTTACGACCGCTCCTGCCGCAACAACGGCATTGTCACCGATAGTCACGCCTTGCAGAATGGTTGCGTTCGAGCCTACCCATACGTTCTCGCCCAGCACGATGGGTGCGGGATAAGTATGGGTGCGTTCTTCGGGTGCAAGCCCGTGATTAAGCGTGGCAAAGACCACATTATGCCCGATCTGGCAACCGTCGCCTATCGTGACTCCGCCGTGATCCTGAAAATGACAGCAGGCATTGATGAATACATGCTCGCCTACGGTGATGTTTTTCCCGAAATCCGTATAAAGCGGAGGGAAAACGCGAAGCGATTGCGGTACTTCATAACCGAACAACTCGGAAAGCAATTCGCGCACTTCGTCCGGCGCATGATAAGCCGTATTCAACCGGAACGTAATACGACGTGCCTCGTCGCTCATTTCGTCCATAAAACGATGGATTTCCTCCGTGTCGAGAGCTTGCCCCGTCTTCACGTATTCTTTGAAATCTTTTGTCGTCATATTACTCTCTTTCAAATTTCACTCGGATGTTGCCACCGACATTCAGAACCTCGATACCGTCGCCGTCGATACGGCCTATTTTAATCAGATCGTTACTGTATGACCAGTTCTTGCAGAAAATCGCCACGTTGCCCCACGGCGCATAAATCGTGATGTCGCCGGGCGTGGGCGCACAGCCGCGTATCACGCTTTCGGTCGTCAGAGCCGGATCGGGATAAAATATTTTCTCGGTCGTGTTGTTGTAATCGTTCAGCGTAACCTCTAACGGCAGACGGGAGAGGAAATCCCTGCCTGCCGCATTGTCCTCCATCGTGGCGGTAATCGTGCGGTCGCCGGCCGTGATGTTCACTTTCAGGGAGGTTGCGGCCGGAGTATCGGGTTCGTCCGGTTCTTCCCGGCTCGCCCCGATTTCGTCGAGCCATACCGGAACACGTGTCGCCATTTGCGACAGACTCTCAGAAGTCAGCAACAGGGTTCGGTCGATGATCGTCGCATCGGGGCAAAGACTGCGGGCCTCGCTGACCGAAGCGGAAATGCCGCTGCTACCGCTGGTGGCGAACAATGCGATTCGTTTTCCGGCAAGTTTGGAGGCATGGGTGTGCAGGAACGTCTGCATCGGTGTCGCCATGCTGCCGTACCAGATCGGATAGCCGACGAACACGAGATCGTAATCGTCGAAACTTTCCATCGAGGTTTTGACAGGCGGAAAATTGCCCTGACGGATAGCCGCCAGCTCTTCCTGCGCTCGTTCCAGCATTGCGTTATAGTCGTTATCGTAAGGCTCCTGCGGCTCGACTTCCAGCATATCGCAACCGAGCGTGGTCTGAATCCGTCGCGCCACACGTTCGGTATTGCCCGTGCGCGAGGCATAAAGCACCAAATAGCGTTCGCTATCGCCGAGTGCCGGCGTATCGGGTTTATCGCCGTTTTCTTCGTCCGGTCGTTCGGACGCTCCGGATTGTCCCGGCACAAACGGCTCGCCGCCATCTCCGCCGCAGGCCGCCATAGACAGCAGAGCAACCGACAACAGCGGAATCCACAATAACTTTTTCATCGGTCATCCATTTTACATTCAACATCATACAATCGTTCCACCTCAGAGGAGACACGCCGATCGAGGATCAGGCTACGGCCGGCGTCCATTGCCGCGATAACAGCCATATCCTCTGCCGCAAGCGTAAAATCCCCTATTCCGAAGTTCTCCCCTATTCGCCGCCGATGCACCGTCTTGGGAATGGCGACGACTCCGCGCCGCAAATGCCATCGCAGCACGACCTGCGCCGTCGACCGGTCCGTATTTACCGACCGATTCCTATCAACGTTTCGTCCGCAAACAATCCGTTCCTCGGCCAAAGGTCTCTACGCCTCCATCTGTATCGCGACCCGCACCGCCTCGGTCTGCCGGACTCGGGAATGTTACTTCGAGCTGATCGGCAGTCGAAACGACTCTTTCGTATTCGGCGGCAGGCGGCCGAAATCCGATGCCGTTTTCAGAAAGTTTCTGCGATCCATGTGCGACGGTTTATCTCTTATCCATTAAATATTTCCGGAAAAATTCGCCTATCCTGTCGAACGGTATCGCATCCGGATTGTCGTACAGATCGACATGGTTGGCTCCGGGGATAATCAGCAGTTCCTTGTTGTCTCCGGTCAGCCTCTTGTACGCATCCTCGCTGAAATATCGGGAGTGAGCCTTCTCGCCGTGAACCAGCAGCACGGGGCTGCGGATCTCCCCGATATAGGAAAGAATCGGCATGTTGATGAACGACAGGGCACTGGTTTCGGTGATTCCTCCGTTGGAGTTCGGAGAACGGCGGTGATAGCCTCTCGCAGTCTTGTAATAGTCGTGATACTGACGCACGAAAAGCGGAGCGTCCTCGGGAACCGGATCGACTACACCGCCGTTGAGTTTGTAACTGCCGTTGCGGTAGTCTTCTGTGCGCTGAGCGTTGAGCCGTTCGCGCAGCTCGTAACGGTCATCGGCGCTCATGGCGTCGAAATATCCGTCGGCATTCACGCGGCTCATGTCGTACATGGTAGAGGTTACGGTAGCTTTGACGCGCGGATCGTTGGCCGCGGCATTGAGCGCGAACCCGCCCCAGCCGCAGATGCCTAAGATTCCGATACGTTCCGGATCGACGTCCTCACGGGTCGAGAGATAATCGACCGCCGCGCTGAAATCCTCCGTACTGATCTCGGGCGATGTGAGATAACGCGGCGTACCGCCGCTTTCGCCATAATAGGAAGGATCGAAAGCGATGGTCAGAAAGCCCTGCTCGGCAAGAGTCTGGGCATAGCGGCCCGACACCTGCTCTTTCACCGCCCCGTAAGGACCGCTGACAGCAACGGCAGCCAAAGGCTCCCGTCCGTTTTTCGGCTTATAAAGGTCTGCGGCAAGCGTAATGCCGTAGCGGTTGTGGAACGTGACTTTCGAATGCTCCACCCGATCGCTCTGCGGAAATGTCTTGTCCCACTCCCGCGTCAATTCCAATGCGTCCATATCCGTCGATTTAATAGTTGTTTCTTGCGCCGCGACATGCGTCAAGGTCAGTAATGTCAGCATGACGATTGCTTGTATCCTCATAGTTATCCTATTTAAACATTATTTATACAATATCCTTCGCCCCGCATTTTCAGTTTCAGCCGGTACGAATCGTCCCCGCACAGACACACATTCGAGCGCAGTCATCGTCCGTTCCGCCAACCTCGCACAAGGGTCGCGCTTTTGCAATGCCACACAACACCCATCCGCCCCCCGATCGTCCGACCGACAGAAGCCGGCGCGGCCGACGCCGGCATCATGCGGCGATAACGCAATACCTTCCGCTATTTTCTTCGATGCAAAGATAAGGGCGCATTCCGTCCGGACGGTAGACCGATTCCGGATAATACTACCCTTTTTACAGATTCTTTAGCAGCCTGCCTGCCGCTGCTGCTCGGCATCGTACCGGTCTCCGACGACGGAAATGACAGCGATGGCATCTTCCGGCGCTTTCCATGCCTCCGGACGCAAGAGAAAATTGCGGCGCGAACAGGGCGACCGATTTCTATTAGTACGGAAGTAATTTTCACCACCATCCGTATTTTCTGCTATCTTTTTGCGAATGGCAGCACAAAGAAATGCCGTGAATTTTCGTCCGTCAATTATATTGCCGACGAGATATCAAACGAAGAATCTCAGACTGATACTCTCGCAATTGAACAGTCTATCAATGCCTATAGATTCGGAAGCCATACCGAGAGTGCCGCTTCCGACGCAGAAAATCCGGGGAGGACACCCAACCGGGATAAATTTCCTCGCTCGTTGACCAAATTACCTGCAAATCTGTTTGCAGGTATCGAGATATTTTTGAATATTGCATACAGGTCGTGCATACGGAGAACGCCAACGGGGCCATATCTGTTTTCAAAATATGAAGAAATCTTTCTTTATTATTAGGGGTCTTTACGATTCCGATTTACTGTCAACTCCCGGCCGGTTTTGCGATAGTAAAAATAAATAAAAGCATCAAGGACTTCAAGCTAGACTCTACAAATCTGTCCAGCCCGCTTAATAACTATTTATCAAGGACTTGGATTCGCATTAACGGCAAACCAAAATACTGGTCTGCCATTTCAACCTTTCAATTTAACCTTTCACAAAACCGTCCAGACGAAGACATTAGCGATCAGACCAAACAATATATCTTAAACGAACAGATCAAAAGCATTATAACTTACTGTGATTCCGCAGCATCGGTTATCTCATACAATGAATCGGATAATTTGTTTTTTATCAATTACTGCTGGATTGAAGATGGGAAATGGGTAAATGGCGATCAAAATCTGGCATCTACCGAAGATGAGGTTTTGGATATAGTTATAAAAGACTTACCCATCCAATATGCCAATATTCCCCGTATAGCTCTGATTAAACAAAAGCCATCCAATGTCAAGCCATTCTATGACTTTATATCTGCAATCAGGCAGTCGGAAATACTCTTATTTCTAATAGCATAGCATCGCACGCAACCGATAGCCCGCAAGCCGTCGGGGGATGCATGTCCCGAACAAAAAGATCTCGGACACAGGCAAACTTACAGTCTGCGCAGCTCGACCTCGCGGCGATCGACGTAATTGGGAAACCGGAAAGCCGGCATGCCCATCGCCATGCCGGCATGGATCTTCCCGTCGATTCCGAGCAGCTTCTCGAGACCGTGTCCGGCCTGCCCGGCAGCCGAGCAGACGAAGCCCGTGTAGAACTGGCTGACCCCTAAGCTCTCGGCCATGAGCGAAGCGTTCTGATAGGCCAGATTCGAATCCTGACAGCCGAAGCGCGAGCCGTCGGGCGTGTGGATCAGCAACACCGCCGTGGCACCGCGCAGAATCAGATCGCGCCCCTCGCCGTACTCACCGATCAACCGGTGAAAGTTAGGCAGGTACTTGTAAGCTCCGCCGACAAGAACTTTCAACAAAGGCTTCAGCAGCGGATTCTCGAGCTTGCGGACCACCGAAGCGAAAGTCTCGACCGTAAAGGCGGTGATGCGCCTCAGCGTATCCGGATCGGTGACCAGCGTAAACGCCACCTGTTGCAGATTGCTGGCCGTCGGCGCGCGGTGGGCCGCCTCAACGATCATCCCGAGCGCCCGCTCGGGAACGGGAAACGACGTGAACGCGCGGTTCGAGCGCCGGGAGCGGCACAGCGCCAGCATCTGCTCGGGCGAGGGAAGCCCGCCGCGATCCACGGGATGCACTTTTCCCTCGGGAAAGTCGCCGTGCCGGACCGAGCCGGTCGGACAAGCCGCGACGCAATGTCCGCAGACGATGCAGGTGTTCGGGTGCTGCACGCCGACCGGCCGCTTCGGGGCGGCTTGCGTGAAAATGACCGACGGGCACACCCGCACGCACCGGCCGCACCGGATACAGGTCTCGTCGTCTATGCTCAAAGATACTTCCATAACGATATTATATCAATCTCAATCCTCGCGAATCAACCGTATGCCGCCGAAATCCGGAACCATGAAGCGCAACCCGTTTCCGACCCGCTCCGAGGTCGAACCGGAAGCCGCTATAAACGGAGGACCGAAACCCGCTGTCGGCTCATAGGATTCCGCGCAAAGACGCTTTCCCCGCACCGACGCAACATCCGGCAGACATCCGACGGGAAACGGCATACCGCGTGCCGATCCGCCCCTGAAGACTAACTCTCGGCGTCTTTCTTTCTCTCCTCCCTGCGGGGTCCCCGGCCATGACGGCGCCCTCGGGAACGTCCGGCGGAACCGCCGCCTTGATCCGGGCGCGACTCGAGTGCGGGACGGGAGTCTCCGCCACGGTCCCGGCCCCGGTTGCGGCCTCCGCGGCCCGATCCATTCCGGCCGCCCCGGCCACCGCGACGCTCTCCGACTCCGGGATCGTAA
>ERZ857801.1114-NODE-1114-length-30831-cov-5.456882_pt1 | contig 30831 bp, 30 predicted proteins | sample MGYA00519762_ERZ857801 | MGnify/ENA primary metagenome ERZ857801 (study PRJEB31778, sample SAMEA3449368) | human gut metagenome | biome: human gut; feature: human-associated habitat; material: faeces | place: United Kingdom | collected 2010/2012 ...
TGGCGCGGCGCTTGTCCGCCTCCCCCTCGTCCAGCCCCTCCTGGAGCCGCCGGTCCAGGGATCGGGTAAGGTGATCCAGCTCCTCCAGGTTTTCCTCCCAGGGGGAGTCTGTTATACTGTTCCACAGCAGCTCCAGCAAGGCATGATCCACAGCAAACACTCCTTAGTTATTTTCTAAATTAAGTATATTAGAAAATAACTAATATGTCAAGGAGGGCCGGCATGTTCACAAAAAAAATGTTTGGGGAACGATTTCGCCGGCTTCGGAAGGCAAAAGGAGAAGCGCAGACGGCCATCGCGCAGGTCTTGGGGGTGACTGTGACCCAAATCAGCGATATGGAAAATGGGAAGACCATGACGACGCTGGAAAAGCTTACAATCATTTGCCAGCACTATCATGTCTCGGCAGACTATCTGCTGGGCCTGACCGACGACCCGGCGCCCCACGGGAGAAAAGAACCATAGGAGGAGATGGGAGTGGCCCCGAACATCCTTGTCATCTGCGGCCCGACCGCCTCGGGCAAGACCGCCCTGGCGGTGGAGCTGGCCCTGCTGCTGGGAGGCGAGGTGGTCTCCGCCGACTCCATGCAGATCTACCGCCGCATGGACATCGGCACCGCCAAGCCCACGGCGGAGGAGATGGACGGCGTCCCCCACCACATGATCGATGTGGCCGACCCGGAGGAGGACTTCTCGGTGGCCCGGTATGTGGAGATGGCCTCCGCCTGTGTGGACGACATCTTCTCCCGGGGAAAGCTGCCCATTGTGGCGGGGGGCACCGGCCTGTATGTGGACTCCCTCCTGTCGGGGCGGACCTTCGCCGCCTTCTCCCCCGACAGCTCCCTGCGGAAGGAGCTGGAGGCGGAGTTGGCGGAGCGGGGCGGGGAAGCCATGCTGGCGGAGCTCTCCCGGGTGGACCCGGAGGCCGCCGCGCGCCTCCACCCCAACGACCACAAGCGCATCGTCCGGGCCCTGGAGGTGTACCGCTCCACCGGCAAGACCATCTCAGAGCACAACCGGGAGACCCGGGCCCTCCCGCCCCGGTATGAGGCCCTCACCATCGGCCTCAACTTCCAGGACCGGGCGGACCTGTGGGCGCGCATCGACGCGCGGGTGGACCAGATGGCCGCCGCCGGGCTGGAGCGGGAGGTGCGGGAGCTGCTCTCCTCCGGGCTGTCCCCCCGCTGCACCGCCATGCAGGCCATCGGCTACAAGGAGTTTATGGCGGCGGTGGAGGGCGATATGACCTGGCGGGAGGCGGAGGAGCTGGTGAAGCTCCGCTCCCGGCAGTACGCCAAGCGGCAGCTCACCTGGTTCCGGCGCAATCCGGAGGTCCACTGGCTGCTCTGGGAGAAAAATCCAAATTTTGGGAACGCCCGACAGCGTTCGACGGAACTTTTGGAGGAATTTGGGTTAGGATAGAGGCACTTCCGGCGCGGAGACAAAGACGCGCCAACAGAAAAAGGAGTGCTTACATATGCAGAAGACCAACAACCTCCAGGAGATTTTCCTCACCCAGGTCCGCCGGGAGCACCGGAGCGTCACCATGTTCCTGATGAACGGCTTTCAGATGCGGGGCTATGTCACCGGATTTGACGCCTTCACCGTGATCCTGACCACCGACGGCAAACAGCAGGTGGTCTACAAACACGCCATCTCCACCATCGTCCCTGAGCGGCCGGTCCCCCTGGGCCCGAGCGGCGGGGAGGACCAGGGGGAGGAGCGCTAGACTTCTCCGGGGGAGCCCGGAACAGAAAGAGAGAAGGGCCCATGAAGCAAGGCAAACCACTCATTACATTTGTCATCGTTCTGCTGGCGGCCGCCCTGGGCTGCTACATCCTCTACTCGGTCTGGCGGACCTTTGAGGACCCCTTCACCACTACCTACGCCTATGAGTATGAGCTCAATGACAGCGTGGAGACGGAGGGGCTGATCGTCCGCTCCGAGCGGGTGCTCTCCGGGGGCACGGGCATCATCGACGTGACCCGGGGCGAGGGAGAGCAGGTGGGCATCGGCCAGACGGTGGCCATGGTGTACCGGGACGACCAGGCCCAGCAGGCCCAGGAGCAGCAGGAGTCCCTGGCCCTGGAGATCACCCAGCTGCGCTACGCCATCGGCCAGGGGGGCGGCGTGAACTCGGTGGCGGAGATCGACCAGGGGATCTTTCAGACCCTGGTGGACCTGCGGGGCTCCTCCGCCCAGAATGATTTCAGCGCCCTAGAGGACCGGGTGCTGGAGATCAAGGGGAGCGTGCTGCGCCGGGAGTACTCCTATGGGGCCGAGCTGACGGAGGAGGACCTGACAAACCGCCTCAGCGAGCTCACGGCCGAGTACAGCGCCCTCCAGAGCCAGACCTACAACGCCGTGACCCAGATCACCGCCCCCCAGGCGGGCACCTTCTCCGCCCTGGTGGACGGGTACGAGACCCTGGTCAGCCCGGAATCGGCCCTTCAGCTCACCCCCTCCGGGCTGCGGGAGCTGATGAATATGAGCCCCAGCGGGGAGGACTCCGCGGCGGGCAAGCTGATCCTGTCCAAGGACTGGTACTTCGCCGCCGTTGTCACCCAGGAGGAGGGGGAGCGGCTGGACGAGCTGCCGGTGCCCTCCGGGCAGGACTATGCGACGGTCACGCTGCGCTTTGCCAGCGACTTCACCCGGGACATCCCCGCAAAGGTGGTCCAGGTGAGCGAGGCGGAGGATGGACAGGCGGTGGTGGTGCTGTCCGCCAACCGCTATCTGGAGCAGACCACCCTGCTGCGCCGGCAGACGGCGGAGATCATCTTTGACAGCCAGAGCGGCCTGCGGGTGCCCAAGGCCGCCGTACGCATTCAGACCAGCACCCAGACCGACAAGGAGACCGGCGAGACCACCGAGATCAACACCACCGGCGTGTACACCGTGGTGGCCGGACAGATGGAGTTCAAGCCGGTGAATATTCTGGCGGAGGGCAGCGACTTCTATGTGGTCGAGCCCGCCCAGGAGAGCAGCCGATCCCTGCGCAGCGGGGACGAGATCGTGGTTCAGGGCACCGGCCTGTACGACGGGAAGCTGGTGCAGCAGGACTGACCGCCCCATATTTGGACCGGAATTTATAACAACACCCCAGAGGGAGAGCGTTTCAGCTTCCATCCTCTGGGGTGTTTTTCTGTTTCATGCGGCAGCGGGGTTACAAAAGGGCGGCCACCTTTTGTGCCGCGCCGTCCGAGCCCTTCAGCCCAAGCATGGGGACGGAGATCCCCGCCGCCTCCAGCCGCTGAGCGATGGCCTCCATAAAAGCGCCCCGGCCCTCCACCTCCCGGTCAAAATCCGAGGTGGTCTCCACCCCGCAGTTGGGGGAGCGGTTGGCCCCCACGATGCCCAGGACCTGAAAGCCGTGTTTGTGATACTCCTGCACCTGCTCCGCCACCAGATCGGCCAGGGCCTCCCGCTTCTGCCGGGGGCCGTCCTTTTCCATGGCCCGGCGGATGCGGGTGTTCTCCTCCACCACCGGGCGCTCCGCTCCATGGACGTCCCCCCGGTCCAGCCCCAGACAGCACAGCTCCGGACAGGGCATCTGGACGATGCCCACCTCCCGGTCCAGCAGGAGCTGAACGAGCTCCTGAAAGGCGGCGGGACAGACGGCGGTACCGTCGGAGATGGCGCTCTGGTTCAACAGGCAGTGGGCCAGAAAAATCACTTTTTTGCTGCGGCCGTCGGTAAACATCAAGCATTTCTCCTTTTTGAGAGAGTTTCGCCGCCCCTTTTTTAAGCCTTCCCCTTGGGGGGAAGGTGCCCCAGTGCGCACACTGGGGCGGATGAGGGGGCAGGTCTAGGACCTTTTGTAGGGGCGGCCCCATGTGGCCTCCCGCCTGGGAAATCTCTATTTACCCCCTGTAGGACGCGGCCTCCTGGGCGCGCCGCCCGCCTACTGCTCCCGTTCCTTCAGGGTTTCCGGAATACACCCGATCAAATCCTCCGGGGTCATGCCGTATTCCCCGAACTTTTGGGCCGCCTTGTCTCCGGCGGAGCCGTGGAACCACACCGCTCCGGCCACCCACTGGGCTGTCTTCCGGCCACTCTGCATCAGCTGCTTCTGCCCCAGGAAGGAGGCGATCATGCCCGCCAGCACGTCTCCGCTGCCCCCCTTGGCCATGCCCGGGTTGCCGCTGATATTGATCCATGCTTTCCCGTCCGGGGCGGCGGTGATGGTCCGGTGGCCCTTGAGCACCAGAATGCAGTTGTGGTCCCTGGCAAAGGACTGGGCCGCCTCCAGGCGGTTTTGGATGGGCAGGGCGGTCCCGGTGAGCCGGGCAAACTCCCCGTCGTGGGGAGTGAGCACGGTGAGGGCCTTCCGCCCGTCCAATATATCCATATGCCCCGCCAGGGCATTTATGCCGTCGGCGTCCAGCACCACGGGAATTTCCAAATCCTCCAGCAGCGCGCGGACCAGCTTTTCCGTCTTGGGCGCTCTCCCCAGGCCAGGGCCGATGAGGGCCGCGTCACAGGAGCGGGCCTTCTCCAGAATTTCCCCGTACCGCTCCGGCAGGGGGAAGGGCATGGCCGAGGAGCACTTCACCGCCACGATGGGGTAGATCTCCCTGGGCACCCCCAAAAAGGCCAGCCCCGCCCCGCTGCGCACCGCGGCGGAGGCCGCCAGCACCGGCGCGCCGGTATAGCCCTCACTTCCGGCCAGGAGGAACAGCTTGCCGTAGTCCCCCTTGTGGGTATTGGGCTTCCGCTTGGGCAGACTCACTCCCGCATCCATGGTCTCCACATGGACGCGGTCCTCTCGACCGTATTGCAGCTCGTCTGGAATCCCGATGTCATAGACCCGAAGTTTTCCCGTATGCTCCGCCCCGTCCCCCAGATAGTGTCCAGGCTTGGCAAAGGTGAAGGTGACGGTCACCCAGGCGCGGACGGCCTCTCCCAGCACCTCCCCGGTGTCCGCGTGGATACCGGATGGGATGTCGCAGGACACCACCCGCCGGAGATCGGGCCGGTCCTGCATCAAGTGGACCGCAAAGAGGAAATCCCCCTCGATGGGCCGGGACAGGCCCACCCCGAACAGGGCGTCCACCAGGCAGTCGCACTGTGACAGCCAGAAGGACTGTTCCTGGTCCCGGGGCCGGTAGTCCTCCAGCACGCCGCCTGCCTCCTGAAGCTTCTCCTCCATAGCCCGCTCGTCCGGGGTCATCTTGGACCGGTCCCCCACCAGGAAGGCCCGGACCCGGCAGCCCATGCCCATGAGGATGCGGGCGGCAGCCACCCCGTCCCCGCCGTTGTTGCCGGGACCGCACAGCACCCCCACCCAGGGGGCCTTGTCCCGCTTCTTCTCATCTAAAATTGCCTGGAGCCTCTGGTGCTCCTGCTCCTTCTCTGCCCGTTTTTCTTCCGAAACCGTATCTGATGAGCCCATAATAATGGCGGAAACCGCTCCGCCAATCAAGGGATTTTTATAGCCTTTCAGCAACTCCCGCACCTCATTCGCCACCGCCTGAGCAGCGTGCTCCATCAGGTCCAGGGACGGGATGCCGTATTCCTCAATGGCCTGCCGGTCCAGCTCCTTCATCTGGGCCGCCGTGGCAACCATCATCGCTCCTCCGCTCCTTTCCAATCTTTGGGCAGCAGTTCCGACAGGGGGACCAGTTCCACCGCCTGGGCGGCCGCCTCCTTGGAGGGGTAGAGGGCCAGTTCCTGGGCCGGCTCCCACAGCTCCCTCCAGTCCTCCCCCGCCAGCAGGCGGCGGGCAAATTCCTTCATACTGCTAGACACCCGAAAGGGCTCCCCCTCTGGTGTGATATAGTAAACTTCCTCCTCGCCGCAGTTTGACGTTCCAAACCATCCGCCCTCCCGGTTCCGGGCAAAGAGTTCCAGGTAAGGCACCGCAAAAAATGGGAGTTCCGGCTCATCCCGGTCCGAAAAGAAAAAGAAGATGCCGTACCGCTCCTCTACCTCCCCATACTGGGGCGTCTGCTCCCGCGTGCGGGGGGACATCACACGGAAGGTGGTCCCGGCGGGGACCATATTGACTTCACTGCTGCTAATGCCAAAGATGCCGCTGTTAGGCGAAAGCTCACTCATATCCCAATAAATCGTTTTCACCCGGTCCCACTCCTCCGCTTCTGTTTTTGGGTATTGTACCACACATTCCGCCATTATGGTACCACCCAGGGAACAAAAAAGGAAGGAGCGGCGAATGGAGTTTTCTCTCCGCCGCTCCTTCTTTATGCACGATCCGGCACCTCCGTCTATTCCCGCTCCAGCACAGGGTCAAAGTCCACTGTGTCAGGAAAAATTCCCAGGCTCTCAGCCAGCGGCTGCAAATACTCCGCGCCGCCCTGGCGAAACACCACCGACAGGGTCCCGGTCCCGCTGATACAGTGGTCCAGTGGAATGGTCAGCACAGCGGAATACAGATTGGGGACCCCGGGGGCCGCCTGGCCCTCTGCCCGGATGGGATCGATTTCCTCGTCGGAGAATACAAACTCCACCTCCATGGGCTCCTCCTCCCGGTTCTGGGTGAGCATGACCTCCACCGGCACATCCAGGGACGGCATCTCGCTGTACGCCTCCACCACAGTGTCCCCCTGCCCCGGCCGGATCTCCCAGCGGGCCACCAGGTCCGCCGGGTCCAATGTAGAGGTTTCCAACTGGTTCACACGCAGCTCCAGCCGGGTAATACGATCGCTGAGCTGCCCCGCCATCCGCCCGAAGGAAACCGTCATGGCAGTCAGGCCCAGGACCAGGGCTAGGACAGCCAAACCCGGGATCAGCCATGGAGCGGCATGTATTTTCTTTTTCCCAGGCTTTTCCTCTTCGCGCAGCTCAGACCGCGGAGTTTCCTCCGCATTTTCTGCCGCTTGCCCTGCCTCCGGCCCCTCCACCTGGAGCAGCTCATTGAGGGTGAGCCCAAAGAGTTTCGACAAGGCAATCAACTTGTCAGTATCCGGCACAGCGGCGTCCGCCTCCCATTTGCTCACCGCCTGGCGGGACACCCCCAGCCTTTCCCCCAGGGCCTCCTGGGACAGCTCCAGCCGGAGGCGGTGCTCTTGAATTCTCTGTCCTAGCGTCATGGCTCTCACTCCCTTCTTCCGTCTCTATCCTACCTCATGGCGGAATATTTGGCAAGCGGCCGGCCCTTACACCCTGTCAACCGGCAGTTGACAGGCGCGTACACCCCATTTTTTCGGCTCCGGCCGGTCCGGCGGTACTTTTTCACTCCGATTCAGAACGGCTCCAACAAAAAGCGGCGCAGTCACAGTCCGCCGCATCAAACAAAGGCGGAAGGACCTGCCGTTCCCTCTGGACCGGCAGGTCCTTCCGCTAGGTCACAAAAGACATTCAGGACAGCAGGGGTGGCTGAACCTATCCCGCAGAAAAGTCCCTCTGCGCCGCCCTCACTGCTTCTCCCATCCGGCCTCTATCTTGCGGAGCAGCTCCTCAAAGGGGCGCAGGCCGCTGAGGGCGTCGTAGGCCTCCACGCAGCTGGCCCCCGTGGCCGCCGCAAGGTGAAGGCAGTCCTCCACGGAATATCCGTCCATCAGCGCCTTCAGGAAGGCGGCGATGCTGGTGTCCCCCGCCCCGGTGCCGGAGAGGACCCGCTCCGGTTTATAGCTGCGCTCAAAGAGCTCCCGCGTGCCGTCGGTGTAGTACAGGCCGGGGGCGCCGCACTTGATGAGCAGATTTCGGGCGCCCATGGCCAGGACCTTCCGGGCCAGGGGGCGGATATCCTCCTCCCAGCGGAGGACGGCGGTCACATCCCCGCCGCCCGTCCGGGCCAGCCACTCCTGGTACCGCTCCCGGTCGGCCATGAAGCACAGCTCCTCCGCACTGGGGACAAAGTAGTCCACATAGGGCAGGACGTTTTTGAGAATTTCCTCCCAGTCCGCCCGCGCCGCCTCCGAGTCCGGGTCCACCGCCGCCATATCCAGGGAGGTGGTGAGGCCCAGCTCTTTGACCCGGCGGAAGATCTCTGTCAGCTCCGCCCCGCCGTCTTCGTACATGTGCCGCATGATGGGGGGATAGCCGAAATGGAAAAAGTCCGCCCGGGCAATTTTGGCGAAGTCCAGGTCCCGGGCCCGGAAGGTGTTGTTGGCCCCCGGGTTGTGCAGAAAGATCCGGTCGGTGCCCGGCGGGGCGATGACGATGGAGTAGGAGGTGCCGCTGTCCGGGGAGACGATCATGCTGCCCTCCTCTACCCCATAGGCGCGCAGGCGGTCCAGGACGATGCGTCCAAACTCGTCGTCCCCCACCTTGCCCATCAGCTTCACGTCCGCCCCCAGCAGCTTCAGGGCCAGGCCGGTGTTGGCCACGGCGCCGCCGGTGTTGATGTTCACGTCCTTCATCTGGACCAGCTTTCCGGGGATCAGCACCTGGGAGAGAGGCTGTGCCCGGTCCGACTGAAAAATCGGCGTAATGTCCAGGCAGATGTGTCCCGCCACAATGATCCTTCCCGCCATGGTGTTCTTACCCCCTGCCGGCACTGCCGAAGACCCGCATTTTCTTCATGGTCTCCTCCTTCACCGCCTGGGTGATGCCGTCTTGCAGGTCGGTGAGGCCGCAGCCCTCCCGGTAGCCGTCGTGGGCCGCCCGGGCCGCCGCGCAGTTGATGTCGGTGAAGATGTTCACCTTGCAGATGCCGTTGGCCACGCAGTTCCGGAAGTCCTCGTCGGACAGGCCGCTTCCCCCGTGGAGCACCAGAGGGGTGGAGACGGTGTGGGCGATCTGGGAGAGCCGGCCGATGTCCAGCTTGGGCTTCTCCTTATAGGCCCCGTGGGCGGTGCCGATGGCCACCGCCAGAGCGTCCACCCCGGTGCGCTCCACGAAGTCGCGGGCCTGCTCCGGCTGGGTGTAGATGCCCTCGTCGCCGGAGCCCGTCTCATTGGCTCCCACGTGGCCCAGCTCCCCCTCTACGGTGGCGCCGAACAGATGGGCGATCTCCACCATCCGGGCCACCCGGCGTACGTTGTTCTCATAGGCGTCGGTGGAGCAGTCGTACATAATGGAGGAGAACCCCAGGCGCAGGGCCTCCATGATTTTTGGCTCAGTGAGGCCGTGGTCGTAGTGGAGGACCACCGGAACTGAGGCCTTCCGGGCCATGGGCAGCAGGAAGTAGGAGAGCTCCTCCAGGCCGGCGGTGGGCAGCAGCACCTCCGCCGTGCCGATGATCACCGGGCTTTTCAGCTCCTCCGCCGCGGCCAGCACGCCCTTGGCCATCTCCAGATTGACGGTGTTGAACAGGCCCACCCCGTATTTCTTCTCCTGGGCGTCCTTCAGCACCTCTCGCAGTGTAACCAGCATGTCTTGTTCACTCCCGTTTCCTTACACAAGCCCCATGAGCAGGTTCATCACGTACATCTCCAGGGCCTCAAAGTCCCGGTTCTCCACGCACTTCCTCTGGAAGTCGTAGTCGAAGCGCTCCACCTTCTCCTCCAGGGCCTTGAAGATGTTCAGGCTGTTCTCCAGATGCTTGTAGCAGTCCTCGTCCCGGGTGGTGCGCATGGCCTTCACGTCCAGGCCCACATACTCCCCGTGGCTGCCGTAGTTATTCTCTTTCAGCACCTTCACCTGGTTGAAGGCGGCCCGCAGGTTCTCCACGCCGAAGGTCTTGTCCTGGTCATAGCGGATGCCGTTCTGGTCGTTGAGGTGGACGGTCATCAGCTTGCCCATGGCCATGGCGAAGCCGATCTCGTGGGCCGGGTCCAGGCCAGCCAGGATGGCGTGGGCGCTCTCCAGGTTGCCGCCCACCCGGGCGGGGTCGATGGTGGCCGCCGAAATAGCCATCACATGGCCCATGGTGCCGCAGATGCTCCGGTCAATGGGCTCGTTTGGCTTTGGCTCGATGCAGATGCGGATTTTGGGGTCGTACTCCAGCATCTTGTTGATGGACTCGATGAGCATTTTGGTGGCCCACACCGGGGACTTGCTCTCGGCACACAGAGTGCCCTCCCGGGCCAGCCACAGCACCACCAGGTCTGTGCCCAGCTCGTTGGCGATGTCGATGGAGCGGTAGGAGCGCCACATGGCGTACTCCCGGTCCTCGGCGGAGGTGCTCATATAGCCGCCGTCGATGGTATGGGGGTCCATCCACAGGCGTGGGGCCACAAACTCCGCCTTCAGGTTGTACTTGTCCAGGGTTTTCTTCAGCTCCCGGGCCTTCTCCTTGATCTCCTCCTCGGTGTAGTCGTTGATATTGGGCACCGCGTCGTCGTCGTGGAACTGGACGGCGGAGAAGCCCAGCTCGGCAAACTTCTTGAATTTCTCCTCGATGGGGATGGTGCTGCGGGTGGCGGGGCCGTAGGTGTCCGCACCCTCATGTACATTCCAGGGGCCCACGGAAAATTTGAATTTGGTCATAGCGCACCGGCTCCTTTCTGTCAATGGACAAAACTTGTCTCAGTCTGTTTTCATGGCGTCGTCAAAGGCCACGTCCGAGGGGGAGAAGTTGATCTTTTTGGTAAACGCACATGCCTCGGTGCCGCCGAAGATCCGCTCCATACCGCTGTCCTCCCACTCGATGGACAGGGGGCCGTCGTAACCGATCTGGTTGAGCACCCGGATGATGTTGTCAAAGTCCACGTCCCCGTGGCCGGGGGAGACAAAGTTCCAGCCCCGCCGCTGGTCCCCGAAGGTGATGTGGGAGCCCAGGATGCCGTTGCGGCCGTTCAGGTTCAGCTTGGCGTCCTTGATGTGGACGTGGTAGATCCGGTCGGCAAAGTCGAAGAGGAACATGGCCGGGTCCAGCCCCTGCCAGATCAGATGGCTGGGGTCGAAGTTGATGCCCAGGGTGGGCCGGTACTCAAAGGTCTCCAGCAGCTTCTTGGTGCTCCAGTAGTCGTAGGCGATCTCGGTGGGGTGGACCTCCAGGGCCAGCTTCACCCCGCACTGGTCGTACACATCCATGATGGGGGACCACAGCTCCTTGATGCGCTGATAGCCCGCATCCACCTGCTCCTGGGAGGTCTGGGGGAAGGAGTACCACATCTTCCAGATGGGGGAACCCATGAAGAAGGTGACCACCTTCACTCCCATGTTCCGGGCCGCCTTGGCGGCGCACTCCATCTGATGGACGCCCCAGGCCCGGATCTCCTCCGGCCTGCCCGCCAGGGCGGAGGGGGCGAAGTTGTCCAGGCGGGGGTCGTAGGCCCAGGTCTCCGCGTCGCCCACGCACTGGCCCGGCAGGTGCATGCCGATGGCCCAGCAGCCCAGGCCGTACTCCTCCAGCCTGCCCTTCAGCTCCTTCACATAGTTCAGGTCCTCGGCCGCCTTCTCCACGTCGATCTGACCCCAGGAGGCGATTTCCAGCCCCTCATAGCCCATCTCCTTGGCGGTCCTGCACATCTCCTCCATGGGGAGATCCGCCCACTGTCCGGTAAAAATGGTCACTGGTCTTGCCATAGCTGTCCGCTCCTTTCCAAACATTTCATCCGTCTGTGTGCGGTCTTACAGGGTTACCCACACATTGCCCTTCTCGTTGCTCTCCAGACAGGCCTCCACGTACTTCAGGCCCTGGATACCCGCGTCGATGGTGGGGTAGTCGATCATGTCCGGGGTGAAGGTCCCCGCTTCCTTGGCCGCCACGCACTGGGTAAAGCTGTCGTACAGGTTGCCCATGGCCTCCAGCCAGCCCTCGGTGTGGCCGGCGGGGAGGCGGCCGTACTTGGCCGCGGCGGGAGTGACCACCTTGTAGCCCCGCTTGATGGTCCGGGCCGCGCCGTCCTCCCGGATGAGGGTGATCTCCTCGCACCGCTCCTGGTCCCAGAGGATGGTCCCCTTGGAGCCGTAGATGCGCAGGCGTAAACTGTTGTCACAGCCGATGGCGAACTGGCAGGACCAGTTGACGCCGGTGGCGCCCCCCTCGTACTCCACCAGCACCTGGTCGTTGTCGTCCAGCTTCCGGCCCGGAACCACCACGTCCATTTTGGCCAGCAGCCGCTTGATCTTCAGCCCGGTCATGGCGGCCACCGCGTTCTCCACGTGGGTGCCGATGTCCCCCAGGCAGTTGACCCTGCCCGACTGGGCGGGGTCGCACCGCCAGGCCCCCTGCTTGCCGCCGCAGTCGTCCTCGCTGTACAGCCAGCCCTGGGGGTACTCGGCCATCACGGTGCGGACCGTCCCGATCTCTCCGGCCCGGATCAGGTCCCGGATGTACTTGGCGGTGACATGGCCGGTGTAGGTGTAGGTGACCATGAAGAGAAGCCCCTTCTCCTGGGCCAGCTGCTTCAGCTCCTCCCCCTGGGCGCTGTCGGTGGCCAGGGGCTTGTCGCAGGACACGTGGATGCCCGCCTCCAGAAAGGCCTTGCAGATCTCATAGTGGGTGACGTTGGGGGTGACCACCACCACAAAGTCGATGCCGTCCTCCCGCTGTGCCTCGGCCCAGGCCATCTCCCGGTAGTCGGCGTAGCACCGCTCCGGGTCCAGGCCCAGCTCCTCCCCCAGGGCGCGGGTCTTCTCCGGACTCCGGGAGAAGCACCCGGCCACCAGCCGGGCCGAGCCGTCCAGGGCGATGGCCTTCCGGTGGGCCTCCCCGATAAACGCACCGGGGCCGCCTCCCACCATACCATAGGTCAATGTTCTGCTCATGCTGTCAGCCTCCTTTTCTGGGACGCCTGCCGGCGCCGCTGTTCTTCTGCCTCCCACAGGGGGATTCTTCTTTTACTATAAGACAGGGCCGCCTGTTTTTCCTGGATTAGTTTGTGATTCTCTCCTGACAAATTCACTTTTTTGATTGCCTATCCGTGTATTTTTTTGTATGCTTTGTCTAGAGGTGATGGAGTTAATGTGCGAGGAATTTGAAGTGATCTCCCATGGAAACATGGACTATAATATATTCCTGAACAACCTGCTCTACCGCACGCCGCATGTGCACAAGGAGTTTGAGGTGTGCCTGCTTCTGGACGGCTCCGTGCAGCTGCTGTCACCCAGCTCCAGCCGCGCCTTCTCCGCTGGCAGTCTCTGGGTCATTAACCCCTTTGAGAGCCACGAGCTCATCGCGGAGCGGCCCGCCCTGATCCTGTCCCTTCAGATCGCCCCGGCTTTCTTCTCCGGCATTTTTCCCCAGATGGAAAATATAGAATTTTCCCTCTCCCCCGCTGCGGGCGGCGATGAAATTTCTCCGCTGGCCGCATCCCTTCTGGAGATCGCCCGCACATATTTCTCCCCGGAGGAGTACGCCCCCCTGCGCTGTGCCGGGCTGATCTGCCTGTTTTTTGAGCAGCTGCTGGAGGCGGCTCCCACCCGCTGCATCTCTGAGAAGGAGCGGCAGAGCTCCGCCAACCGGGCCCAGCGCATTCGGACCATCAGCGCCTACATCGACCGCCACTACTCGGAAAAGATGCTTCTCACCGATCTGGCCCGTGAACTGGGGCTGACCATGGGATATCTCTCCGCTTTTTTCAAATCCGCCTTTGGTCTGTCCTTTCAGTCCTATGTGCGCAAGCTGCGCTGCGAAAAAGCGCGGCAGCTCCTGCTCTGTACCGACCTGTCTCTGCTGGACATCAGCCTCGCCTGCGGGTTTTCCGATCTGAAATACTTCAATCAGGGGTTTGCGCAGCAGTTCGGCTGCTCCCCCCGCCAATACCGTCTGGATGCTCAGCGGGACAGCCATGCCCCGCGGCAGGACTTCACCTTCACCACTCAGGAGTTTCTCTCCCCGTCTGCCAGCCGGGACGTGTTGGAAAAATACCTCTCTCCCCCGCCCCACATCTCCGGTTAGGCTCCCTCCGCCCGGAACGCTCTGCCGCCCCGGAACATATGACACAGTTCCAGGGCGGCAGAGCGGATATATCAATCTGCAAAATGCGGGCAAAATGAAAGAAGCTCGTTTTAACTTGCGTTAAAACGAGCTTCTTTCGTTTCTTTGGTGGAGATAAGCGGGATCGAACCGCTGACCTCTTGAATGCCATTCAAGCGCTCTCCCAGCTGAGCTATACCCCCAACTTCGCCGTTCGCCGGTTCACTTGGCGAACAACGAAGTTTATTTTAGCAGGGCATGTCTCGATTGTCAAGAGAAATTTTCAAATTCCTGAAAAATTTTTTCGCCGCTTAGAAGGGACCGTAGTTGATGGCGTTCGCAACAATGATCAGGATATAGGCCGCCACCATCATGGTGCCGATGGCTTTGATGGCGAAGCGGAACCACTTGCCAAAGTCGATGCCGCACAGGGCGCAGGCCACGGCGGCGCCGGCGGGCCACAGATAGTTGGTCAGGCCGTCGCCCAGCTGATAGGTGAGCACCATGACCTGCTGGTTGATGCCCAGAATCTGCCCCAGGGGGCTGAGGATGGGCATCATCATGACCGCCTTGCCGGAGCCGGAGACCACGAAGAAGTTCAGGCAGGTGACGAACACGTAGATAATGAGCAGGGTGATCAGGGGGCTCTTGCCCTGGAGGGCGTTGCTCATGTAGTACACGGCGGTATCCATGATGTTGGCCTCGTTGAGCAGGACCATGACGCCGTTGGCGAAGCCGATGGCCAGGGCGGGGCCTAGCACCCGGGCGGCGCCGGCGGTGAAGCGGTTGCAGATCTCGTTGGGGGAAATGAGGAACAGAACCGCCAGGAAGATCATGAAGATAATGTACATGGCGGTGATGTTGGGGAAACTCCAGCCCAGGGACACGCAGCCGTAGCCCTGGATGATGGTGACGATCAGGAAGCCCACCAGGGCCAGAATGCGCCGGCCGTCCATGGGGACCTCCTCGCCCAGAGCGCCGCTGGCGTCCTGGTCCTTGTACTCGTCATAGCAGTAGCTCTTGGTGGGGTCCTTGCGGGTCTTGATGGCGTAGTGGAGCAGGAAGACCAGGCCGATGGTGAAGAACACCACCAGCACGACGGCCCGGTACCACATGCCGGAGAACATGGGCAGGCCCACGATCTGCTGGGAGACGCCGGTGGTGAACATATTCAGCATGCCGCAGGCAAAGCTGCCGCAGGAGCCCAGGATGACGGTGGCCGCACCGGTCATCCGGTCATAGCCCGCGGACATAATGACCATGACAGCCAGACCATAGAAGGGGTAGGCGCCTTCGCCGTAGCCCAGCACGCCGAACACGGTGAACAGCACGTACATGATGACCACCAGGCTCAGCTCCTTGCCCTTGGTGGCCCGGACCAGCTTGTGGATGCCGGCGGAGAAGGCGCCGGTGGACTCCAGCACGCCCAGCACGCCGGACACGATGAGCAGGTTGGCCATGATGCTGATGCCGCCCACGATGCCGTTGTAGAAGGTCTGGAAGAAGGTGTCCGGCATGATGTATTCCTTCTCCACGAAGTTGAACACATCGGGGTTGACGATCTCACGGCCGGAGTTGGGGTCCAGCACCCGCTCGAAGTTACCGCTGGGCACAAAGAAGGAGATGGCCCATACCAGCAGCATGATGATGGTGAGGATTACAAAAACATGGGGCATTGCGAAGGAACGTTTTTTCTTTTCCATAGCTGTCTGCGCGGCAGGCATCCGCGCACTCCTTTCGGTGTGATTCGTTTGGCATCGTGCCTGATTCATTTCTATGGGATTTTCACGGACAAGGAATTACTTTCCGTGCTTGTTCAGCCACTCCATGGCGCAGTTGGCGTGGATAGCGGCTCCCTGGAAGAAGACGCTCTCGTCCAGCACCATGCGGGGGTTGTGGTGGGGATACTGGCCGGGACCGCCGGCGCCCAGGCAGATAAACATGCTGGGAACGGCCTCGGCCACATAGCTGAAGTCCTCTGTGCCAGCCATGGGTCCGGTATTCGAGATATTTTCCTCTCCCACAATTTCCGCGATGGCAGGAAGCAGTTCATGGGAGACCGTGTCGTCGGTGTAGGTGCAGGGGCAGTTGAAGGTGACCAGCTCGTAATCGCCCCGCCAGGCTTTTACATAGTGGTCGATGATCTGGGGCAGCCGCTCCAGAATATGAGCCCGGGCCTCCTTGTCATAGGTGCGCATGCCCATCTGGAGGGTGGCGGTATCCGGAAGGATATTGACCGCCGTGCCGGACCGGAGCACACCGGCGGACAGGGTTGCGGTGGCCTTGGGGTCCACCTCCCGGGTCATGAGCATATTGGCCGCGGTATAGATCTGGTTGGCAATCATCAGGGGGTCAATGGAGAGCTGCGGGGTGGAGCTGTGTCCGCCCTTGCCCTGGATGTTCACGATGAAGCTGTCCAGAGAGGAGCTTGTGACGCCGGTGCAGTAGGTCACCTCTCCCACCGGAGTGGTGGAAAAGATGTGCAGCGCGAAGGCGGCGTCCACCTTGGGGTTCTCCAGCAGGCCGTCGTCGATCATGGTCTTGGAGCCGTAGCCCATCTCCTCGCCGGGCTGGAACATGAGCTTAACCGTCCCCTTCAGTTCAGACTCATGGTCCTTCAGCAGCTTGGCCGCTCCCAGCAGCATGGCGGCGTGGGTGTCGTGGCCGCACATGTGGCTGGCCTTGCGCGTGGAGCAGAAGGGCAGATCGTTGATCTCCTCCATGGGCAGGGCGTCAAAGTCCGCCCGCAGCAGGATGCAGGGGCTCCCGCTGCCGATGGTGGCCACCACGCCGGTGGAGGCGGCCATGTCAGGGAAACCCATGGCCACATACTTTTTCCGGATTTCGTCCGGCATCACGCCGCACCGGTGGGAGGGAATGCCCATCTCGGAGAGCCGCTTCTCAATGTAGGCGGCAGACTCCGGCAGGTCCATGCCCACCTCCGGGATCTGGTGGAGGTAGCGGCGGTCGGCCACGATCTGGTCTTGAATCGCCTTTGCCTCCTGGTACAGGGATTTCATGTTTGTTCTCTCCTTTCGTCCCTTACATTGGGTTTGCTGTGAAAATGCGGCAGGTGCGGCACCGCCCCCGCCCGGCAAATGCCGGACGGGGGTGCCCGCACAAATGGGGATCAGGTAGAAGAAAGGGCGGCGTCCGGCTTGGACTCCTTGCCCAAAGCCTTCCAGATCACGGCGCCCACGATAAAGCCGATGACAGTGGGGATCAGCCAGTCAAAGCCATACTCGCTCAGGGGAATCATGGCAATCAGGCTGTCCAGGGCGTCGGTGTTGATGGAGACAAGGCCGCTGGAGCGGGCGGTGACAAAGGCGTCGTAGACGCTGACCAGGGTGGCCATGTAGACCGCGCCCTTCCAGGCGCCGTCGTTGGGCACGAACTTCTTGCACACGCCCAGGACGGTCATCACCACAGACATGGGGAAGATCAGGGTGAACAGCGGGCCGGAAATTACCAGCACGTTGCTCACGCCGGTGGCGGCAACCAGGAAAATGATCAGCGTGACCACAAAGGCGACGATCCGATAGGGGATCTTGCCCTTCGTCCAGTCAATGATCCAGTCGGAGACCGTGGCAATCATGCCGGAGGCGGTGGTGAAGCAGGCGAAGATCACGGCGATGGCCAGAACCACCAGGCTTACCCGCCCGGCCAGCATCTCCACCAAGCCGTTGAGGAGCGCAGTCTGGTCCATATCGGGGGCAAAGTAGGGGGTGCCGCAGGCGCCCAGCCAGCACAGGCCGCCGTAAACGACGAACAGGATGGTGAGGGAGACCAGAATGGAGCGCACCAGAATGGCCTTCTGGTCCTTGTACTGGGTGTATCCCTTTTCCTTCACGCTGCCCAGGAACACGCCGGCACAGATCAGGCCAGTGGGAATGTCGCCGGTATTATAGGCGGTGAGCATGGAGTAGGAAAAAGCATTGTCCACTGTTCCGCCGGTGGGGGAACCGATGGGGATGGCAAACACCATCACCACGATAATCAGCAGAGCAATGAGCAGGATGGGGGTGGCGTAGGTACCGATCATGTCCACTACCTTGGAGCGGTTGCTGGCAAAGAAGTAGGACAGGGTGAAGAAGGCCACCAGGAATACCACATTGGCCCAGTCGGGCAGGTCGGGGGCGATGCCCCGCAGTCCGGTCTCAGCCGCCACTGCGCCGCAGCGGGGAATGGTGCCGAACAGGACGATCAGCAGGCCGATGCCCCGGAACAGCTGGTGCCACCAGGAGTTGATGTGGTAGGACAGGTCGTGGAAATCTGTGCCCATATTGACCACGGCGTACATGGCCAGCATGGGGAACAGGATTCCGGTGAGCGTCATGCCGGCGATTCCGAAGATGACATCCTCGCCGGTGTTAATGCCGATGGACGGGGGAAAGATCAGGTTGCCGGCGCCGAAGAAGATGGCGAACATGGCAAATCCCAGTACAAAAATATCTTTCGTCCGGCTCTCTTTCATGATTTGGCCTCACTTTCATAAACCTTTTCGCCGTCCACATAGGTGGCGGTGACATAGACCTGGTCGATCTTCATGGGGTCTACGGAGAGGATGTCCTCACTGAGGGTAATGAAATCGGCGTGATAACCGGCCTTCAGCTCACCGATCTCCGGGATGCCGGCCACACGGGCGCCCTCCCGGGTGTAGAGCTGGATGGCGGTCTCGATGTCCACCCGATTGTCGGGGCCGCAGTCGGTGCCATCCCAGGCGGTGCGGGTAACGCCGCCCTTCAGGCAGGGGAAGGGATCGGAGGGCACGGCCCAGGAGGTGGCGGGGGCGTCGGTGGAGAAGCAGAAGGGCACGCCCGCCTTCAGCAGGTCCTGGATGGGGTAGGTCTTCTTCATGCGCTCCACGCCCAGGTTGGTCAGGTAGCTCTCGATCTCCGCGTAGAGGAAAATGGGCTGAGTGGCCACCGCCAGCCCCTTCTCGGCGCTCTTGCGGATGGCGGACTCAGAGGGCTCGGTCCAGTGCTCCATGCGCAGGTGGGGCACATCGCCCTCGGTCCACTTCTCCTCCGGATAGACCCGGTCCACGATGCGGTCGATGGCGTGGCCGCCCATGGCGTGCATGGACAGCTGGCAGTGGTGCTCCTTGCAGTAGGCGATGGCGCTCTCCATCAGCTCGTCGGAACACACGGGGAAGCCGCACTCGTCGCTGTCCAGGTAGGGCTCGTTCATCCAGGCGGTGCGGCCGGAGACGCTGCCGTCGCCGATGAGCTTCAGACCGGCGGCGAAGATCTGCTGGGAGCGGTCAAAGCGGGACTCGGGGATCTGGAACTTCGGGTCGTCGGCAAAGAACTCCCACATGTAGTAGACGCCGACCTTCTGGCAGAAACCCTTCTTGACGGCCGCCATGTATGTATCATAGCTGTCCGAGGGGTCCAGATTGCCCATGTCGCAGGTGGCAGTGATGCCCTGGGAGGAGAGCAGCTTGCCCAGATCCACCACCAGGTCCACCTTCTGCTCCTCGGTGGTCTCGGGGATCAGGGGGGTGACCAGGTTGCGGGCGGACTCCCGGAGGACGCCGGTGGGCTCGCCGTTCTCATCCCGGTCAATCTGGCCGCCCTGGGGGTCGGGGGTGTCCTTGGTGATGCCCGCCATCTCCAGGGCCTTGCTGTTCACACAACGGATGTGGCCGCAGGTGCGGATGATGGACACGGGGGAGTCGCTGCACCCCTCATCCAGATCGTAGCGGGTGGGGGAGCGCTTTTCTGCCAGCTTGCCCTCGTCATAGCCCCAGCCCTCGATCCACTTGCCGGGGCCCTGCTGCTCCCGCACGTCCCGGATGGCCTGCTTGAGCTCCTCGATGGAGTTGACCTTGGGCGGCAGGCTGGAAATCTTTTTGCTGAAGTCCGCCAGCATCACCGGATGCTCGTGGGCATCCACAAACCCGGGGAGAACCCGACGGCCCTGGAGATCCACCGTCTCATCATAGGGACCGGCGGGCAGGTCGGCCTGGGCGCCCACCCAGGTGATGCGGCCATTCTCCACCGTCATCGCCTCCGCGTGGAGATTCTCCCGGTCAGAGGTGAAGATCTTTCCGTTGATATAGGCAGTTTTCCGATTTGCGTGCATAGAGCACAGCCCCCTTTCTGTCATATTGTACATTACAGCAAATTCGATGCCAAAAAAATCGAAAAAGGCGCCGGGTCCCAAAAACAGGGACCGGCGCCTTCGCACATTTCACAGTGTAATGTTTCCAATGCGGGCCTGTCAAGGGAATTCCGGTCCCTTTGTCCGTCCCTACAAATTTTTTTGGAAATTTACATGGGAAACTGTTCCATTCTCACCACGAAAAATATGGAAAAGTGTTTGGTCAAAATTTTTGAATGGAGGATCAAAAATTTTTTACTTTATCAAATTTTTTTGATTTTCTTTCAGTCCCAGCTTCTCCATCCGGTACTGCAGTTTTTGGGGGGACATGGAGAGCTTCTCGGCAGCGGCATTGAGGCGCCGGGTCTGATGGAGGGCCTCCCGGATGATCCCCGCCTCATACTCCGCCAGTAATTTTTTCAGGTCCACCTGTCCGCGGCGGAGCTGCTCCCGGATCTGGGCAAAGGAGAGGGGTTCCGCCTCCAGCGGCTTCGGGAGCTCCGGGACGGGCTCGGCCAGAGCCGCCTCCTCCTGGTGCTCCAGCTTCTCCAGCAGGTTCCGCACGGAGTCCAGGGTGATGTAGGCGCTGCTCTCCAGGTTGAAGGCGCCCTCGATGGTGTTTTTCAGCTCCCGCACGTTGCCCGGCCAGCTCCAGCGGAGAAACAGATCCTTGGTCATCTGGCTCAGGCCCAGGATCTGCTTATGCATGGCCTGATTGAAAAATTGAATGTAGTGCTCCGTCAGGGGCAGGATATCCTCCGGCCGCTCCCGCAGCGGGGGCAGGCGCAGGCGCACCACTCCGATGCGGTAGTAGAAGTCCGAGCGCAGCCGCCCCTGCTCCACAAGGGCCTCCGGGTCCTCGTTGGAGGCACACACGATGCGCACATCAAAATGAATGTTCTCCCGGCCGCCGATGCGCCGCACCTTCTGCTCCTCCAGGGCTTTGAGCAGCTTGGCCTGCATGGCGGTGTCCATGGAGTTGATCTCGTCCAGAAACAGGGTGCCCCCGTCGGCCAGCTCGAACAGGCCCTTTTTGGACTCCGCCCCGGTGAACCCGCCCCGCTCGGTGCCGAAGAACATGCTCTCCAGCAGATTCTCCGGGATGGCGGCGCAGTTTTGAGACAGGAAGGGCTTGTCTTTCCGGCCACTGAGGGCGTGGAGGGCCTCTGCAAAGAGCTCCTTGCCGGTGCCGGTCTCCCCATAGATCAGAGTGGCCGAGTCATTTTTCGCAATGGTGCGGATGGCCGCCTTCAGCCTGGCCATCTCCTTGTTCCGGGTGACGATGTCGTCCAGCACCGAGTGGTCCGCCGACGCAGGTGCCGCCCCCTTCAGCGATCGCACGTCCAGGATCTGAGCGATGTCCACCGCCCCCTGGATCTCCCCCTGCTGATTCAAAATAGGGTAGGTGGTGGTCACCATGGTGATCTGGAGGTCCTCATGGGTCAGGACCTGCTTCTCCCCCACCGTGATCTGTCCCGTGCGCAGGGTATTCATCACGGTGCTGTTCTCCTCGGACAGCTCCGTATAGACGGAGAGCAGGTGGTTCCCCACCACATTGCGCCCAAACTCCTCCGGCAGCTTGCCGAAGGGATTTCCGGGCTTATAATACTCCACAATGCCGTCCTTATTCACCACCATCATGCCCTCCACGGCCTCGCCGTTCAGGTTCATCAGGCGGGTAATCTGCTGCAGATATTCCTCCATGCGTGCCCCTCCTCCCGGATCTCCAAAGCACCGTTCCCCTCCCGCCGGGCCGGAGCGCGGCAGGACCATTTTCTATCTTCTAGTTTACCGGAAAACCAACAAAAAGGCAATGGATTTTTCCTGGGGGCGGCACCCCTTTCCGCCGGGCGGCAGGCAGAAGTTCATCCGCGGCGGAGAAGCAAAATTTATCGGTTCTTAAGATTTTACGTCTTGCATCTTAAACAGTCTGTGTTATGCTAAACGTAACACATCAGAACGATTTGGGGAAAGGACTGGGAGAGACATGCATACCATTCTGATCTGCGACGACGACAAGGACATCGTTTCCGCGCTGGACATCTATCTCACCAGCGAGGGCTACAAGACCCTGCGGGCCTACAACGGCAAGGAGGCCCTGCTGGCGGTGGAACAGAACGAGGTCCACCTGATCCTCATGGACATCATGATGCCCGAGCTGGACGGCATCCGGGCCACCGCCAAGCTGCGGGAGGGGAGCAACATCCCCATCATCCTCCTCACCGCCAAAAGTGAGGACTCGGACAAAATCCTGGGACTGAACATCGGGGCGGACGACTACATCACCAAGCCCTTCAACCCCCTGGAGGTCATTGCCCGGGTAAAGAGTCAGCTGCGGCGGTACACCTCCCTGGGCGGGGCGGACAAGAGCCCCGGCCTGCTCACCGTGGGCCCCATCTCCCTGGATGACTCGGCCAAGCAGGTGACGGTAGACGGGGAGCCGGTGGCCCTCACCCCCATCGAGTACAACATCCTGCGCCTGCTCATGACCCACCCCGGCCAGGTGTTCTCCTCCGCCCAGATCTATGAGCAGGTGTGGAACGACCCGGCCTACGGCTCGGAAAACACGGTGGCCGTCCACATCCGCCACCTACGGGAGAAAATCGAGATCAACCCCGCCGACCCCCGCTATCTGAAGGTGGTCTGGGGCCTGGGGTACAAGATCGACAAGGGGGGACTCTGATTGAAACGCCTGCGGGACAATCGGACCCTCCGGCCGGCCGCCTGGACGCTCTTCGCGGCGGCTGTGTGCGCGGCCCTGCTGCTGGGACAGCAGTTTCTGTTTGCCCTGTGGTATACGCAATTCGGAGACTGGACCACCACCTGGGCCTTCGACACCAATTTGAACCAGCGGACCTACCAGGTGCAGGACTATGTGCAGCTCCAGACCGATCTGGACAGCGGAAGCCTGGACTATGTGGAGCGGGAGCAGACGGTGACGCTGCTGGCGGCCACCCGGGAGGCTCTGTCGCCGGAGCGCACCAACTTCCGCTATCAGATCCTCAGCGCCGACGGCGCCCAGGTGCTGGACACCAACCTCCAGGACTCGAGCCAGTCCTTTGAGACTCAGGTCACCGGCGTCTATTACGGGGCGCTGACGGTCAACAGCGGCCAGGTGGACTTTACCGCCAAGTCGGAACCGTGGACCGCCTCCATGACTGCCTCTTACAGTGCCGGCGCTCCGGTACCGTCGGAGGACAGCCAAAGCAACGCCATCCTGCGCTACGGCGTGCTCAAGCCGGAACTGATGGTGGTCCAGGATGAATTCCGCAGCCTGCTGACCCTGTGCGACGGATACGCCGCCAACGGCCCCCTGTACGGGGGGCTGGCCCTGGTGTTCCTGGGGGCGGCGGCCCTTCTGCTGCTGTTCCTTCTGTGGGCGGCGGGCCACCGGCCCGGGCAGGAGGGGATCGTACTCTCCCCTGTGGACCGGGTGTTCAGTGAGGTGTGGCTGGCCGCCTTGGCGGTGGGAACACTGCTGCTGTTTCTGGCGATCCCCCAGTATACAGCCGAGGCCGTCTGGGCCGTGGATGAGGCGGACCAGACTATGACCGCGGTTCTGCTGGCCGTGGGTACCGCGGCTGGGGGAGCCTGGGTGCTTCTGATGGCAGCCGCCCTGCGGACCCTGGTGGTCCGGATCAAGGCCCGGGCCCTGGCCCGGACCACCCTGCTGTGCAGGGTGGTCATGTTCCTGGCGCGCCGCTTTGTGGGCTTCTTCCGGGATCTGCCCCTGGCCTGGAAGGCGGTGGTGAGTTTCTTCCTGTATCTGGCTGCCATCTTCGCCTGTGACCACCTGTGGCCCCTCCACGATTGGTATCCGGTGCCCGGAGTGGTGGTCAACCTGGCGGTGCTCATCTTCCTATGTTGGTGGAGCGCCTGCTTCTGGCGGGTGCGCAAGGGGACGGAGGTCATTGCCGCCGGTAACTTAAACCACCAGATCGAGACGGCCCGCCTGCCCGGGGATCTGAAGCGCCACGCAGAGGCCCTGAACAACATCTCCGGCGGTCTGACCCAGGCGGTGAATGAGCAGATGAAGAGCGAGCGCTTCAAGGCGGAGCTCATCACCAACGTGTCCCACGACCTGAAGACCCCCCTCACCTCCATCATCAATTATGTGAACCTCCTGAAGACCACGGAGCAGACCGACCCCACCGCCCGGCAGTACATCGACGTGCTGGACCGGAAGTCCCAGCGGCTCAAAAAACTCACCGAGGATCTGGTAGAGGCCAGCAAGGCCTCCACAGGGGCCCTGTCGGTGAACCGGGAGAAGATCGGGATGGTCCAGCTGCTGGACCAGGCCCTGGGGGAGTACGAGGAGAAGCTGGAGGGCAAGCACCTGGCGGTGGTGCGCGCCGTCCCGGAGGGGGAGTGCTATGTGTACGCCGACGGCCGCCACCTGTGGCGGGTCATCGACAACCTGCTGTCCAACTGCGCCAAGTACGCCCTGGAGGGCACCCGGGTGTATATTGAGATCTTCCGGGGAAAGGGGAGCGTAAGCCTGTCGGTGAAAAACGTCTCCCGGGACCCCCTGAACGTGCCGCCCGAGCGGCTGATGGAGCGCTTTGTCCGGGGCGAGGAGTCCCGCACTACCGAGGGCTCCGGCCTGGGGCTGTCCATCGCCAAGAGCCTCACCGAGCTCCAGGGGGGCACCTTCGAGCTGGTGGTGGACGGGGACCTGTTCAAGGCCATCGTCACCCTGCCCCAGTCCTCTTAACGACAAAAAACAGGCGCTGGACCGGTGTACACCGGTTCAGCGCCTGCTGTATATGGGCGGGGCCGCTTTTCTTGCTGAAGCTTCCCTCAAAAGTCCGTAAGCCAGTCCCGCAGTCCCACGTCCAGAAGGGCCAGGAGCACCGCCACCAGGGTAAACACGATCCACTTCCAGTGGGGGGAGCCCCCCTGCTTCCGCAGCAGGTCCCGGAACCGGAACGCGGCGTAGAGGGTTACATAGAACACCAGCGCCGCCCCGGCGATGCGCACCGCCGCCGAGGGGCCGTGATCGGACACGGCGATCCCCACAAAGAGGGCCAGAGTTCCCACACCGGCCGCAGCCGTCACCCACAAAGTGATCTTCCAGGGCAGTGACATCCGCCCTCTTGGACCGGGGGCCCCCTCCTCCGAGGCCCGGCGGGCCTCCTCCAGCCACCGCTGGGCGTCCACCAGGACCACCAGCTGGTTGAGCACCAGGGCAGCCATCAGCACCACGGCAGCGACGCACAGAAACGAAACGGGCGGTTCAAATCCCCCCTGGGTGAGGAAGATGGTCAGCAGCAGGGCAGTGAAGATGGCGATCAGGCTTCCGATGGCCACATAGCTCCGCAGGGGTTCTACATACCGCCGCTCCATCCACGTTGTGAGCACCTGCCAGTGGGTGGTCAGGTCGGTCTCCAGGGGGACCGGATATCTCATCCGGCTGCGGTAGATCTGGATCTGGGGATACCTGGCCCAGGTGTCCACCAGCTCCCACCCGGCGTCCTGGCAGTAGTCCGCGTAGATCTCCTGCCCCTGGGTGGGCAGAGGATCGTAATTCCCCACCTCCGGGTGGAATGCCAGGGCGTAGCGGATGGGCCCCGGCTCCGACGGACGGTAGACGAACCAGCGGTACCCGATCCGCTCCAGCTCCCAGCCCCGCTCCGCCATCTCCTCCAGATGGCTCTGAATGTCCTCATACTGAAAGGGCGCGTAGAGGTTGAGCTCATATTTTCGTTTCATGGGGCCACCCCTCCTTTTGTGGAATATTTAGGGTCCCGATGCTCAGAAGATAACTCCCCGCAGGGCCAGAAGGAAAAGGGCAATCACCAGCAAAAAGCCGTAGCGCACCCAGTTGGCCGCCTGGGAGCGCCCGCGGCGGCGAAGCCAGTCCTCCGCCCGGCCCATTCCCCACCACACCAGGAGGAGAACCGCCGTCTGCCCGACGCTCCGAACCAGACTGGGGATGCCGCCGCCCTGAGTTGCCGTGTACCATACATAATACAGGAGCACGAGAGCAGAGAGCACAACACTCACTTTGCGCGTCCACCGCAGGAGAGGGGACAGACGGCCGTCGGGTCCCTCCCCCAGCTCCTCCTCCGCCCGGCGCACCTGGCTGAGCCAGCGGTTGGCGCTGGCCAGCTGGATCAGGGGAACAGCCGTCAGATAGATCAGAAGGGCAATCAGGCAGAGTGTCAGAATCCGAAATGCCCAGTCCTCTGTGGCAATAAGGAACAGAGCGCAGAAGATGGCCGACAGGATAAAAATCAGCGAGCAGGCGGCCGCCCCCGTCTGAAGCCGGGGCACATACCGCCGCTCCAGCCAGTCCCCCATCACCCGCCACTGGATGGTCCGGTCGGTCTGGAGGGGGATGGGGTGGGGCTCCTCATTGCAGTAGACCTCGATTTGGGGAACCGTACTCCAAAACGTCACCGGCTCCCAGCCGGCCTGCCGGCAGTAGTCCCGGTACACCTCCCCCTCCGAAGTAGGGGCGGGCTCCAGATAGCCCATCTCGGGATGAAATACCAGGGCATAACGCACCGATTTGGGCTCTCCCCGGCGGTAGACCAGGAAGTACCGCTCCATCCGCTCCAGCCGCCAGCCCCGGAGGGCCATGGCCTCCAGATGGTCCCGGATGTCCGCAAACTGGCAGGGTATATAGTGGTTGAGTTCATATTTCCGCTTCATCCCGGGGCACCTCCTCTCAAATCAGCCTAGAGCGGGATAGGTCTACCCGGCGCTCCCCCGCCGGAGCTCCTGTGACGGCTCCGCCGTCATGTGCCGGTAGTCGGCCAGCATGAGCTCCAGCCGGCGCTTCTCCATCAGCAGCCGGTCCTTCCCCTGCTGGGTGAGCACATAGCTGCGCCTGCGCCCCTCCACCTTGGTCTGCATGATCATGCCGGCGGATAAAAAGTCCTCCAGCAGGTTGTACAGGGTCCCCGGGCCGATGGTCACCCGGTTCTGGGTGATCTGGGCCACCAGAGCCATAATGTCCGCCCCGCACCGCTCCTCCTGGAGGGCCAGGAGGATGTAAAACATCTGCTCGGTGAGGGTCTGAAATTTTTCCCGCGCCATGGACGGCACCTCCTTTTTCAGAAATTCCATTGTGAAATATCGAATATCGCTATCTTCATCCTTATCATATCATCGATATTCGATAGTGTCAAGCACCTCTTTTCACCGCCGCATGCAAATTTTTTCTGCGGCGGGCATAATCCTCCCCAGAGCGGCCATACTAGGGACCGAGGTGATATCCGTTGCAGTACAAAGACCTGTATGCTCTGCTCCGCGGGGAGCCGGAGGCGCGGCGATACTTTGACTCCCTCCCCTCCTATGCCCGGGAGCAGATCCAGACCAGACCGGACGGGGTCAACTCACTGGCCAGCCTGAAAGACTATGCCGACAATCTTCTGCGCGGCGACGACTAAGGAGGAACCTGCTATGGCTAAGAAAGGCATGAAGCGCCCGGGCTACACCGGCCCCGAGGCCCAGAACCAGAATCCCACCGCCAATCCCCAGAACTCCACCGGGAAGGACGCCAAGAATAAGTCCAACCCCAATCAGACCTACTGATTCCAGAGGCGGCGCCCCGCCGCCTCCTACATAGACCGAAAACTGCCGCCTGCGGTGCAGGCGGCAGATAGTATTTGTAAGTTGGAGCCTTAAAACTGATGGATCACCGGCCCTTTCCGCAAAAGCCGGTAGATCCCGAACAGCATGCAGAACATGCTCAGGGCCCAAAACAGGCCGGCACACGCGATATTCACCGACTGTTCCTCGGAATACATCGCAAACTGCGGGTCATAGGGAAAGCAAAGCGCCCTGAAAAAGAACCAGAAGGCCCCGGTCAAACAGAACAGCTGTCCGCCAAACCATAAGATGGCGCGGTGGCGGGACCGCCAGAAGAGATAAACCAGCACCAAAAGGGTGCACAGCGCCACAACGCCAAAGCCAACCAGTACCAAATCATATACTTCCGCTTCCAGATGCATACTACCGCTCCTCCTTGGTAAAGTCAAACAGTTCCTCAATGGTGACGCCGAAATACTGGGCCAGGTCGTGGGCCAGCCAGATAGAGGGATCAAATTTCCCTGTCTCCACAGCGTTGATGGCCTGGCGGGATACCCCCACCGCGGCCCCCAGTTCCTTTTGGGTGAGCCCCCGCTGTTCCCGAAATTCCTTTAAACGGCTTCTCATGTACTCCTCCAAAAGTCAGGTTTACTTGACTTCATAGTACCACATTTCCGGCATTGTGTCAAGTAAACCTGACTTATCGTGCTGCAAAAGGACCTCTGCCGCGCATCTTGGTTGGCAGAGGTCCAAGTATGTCTTGTTATTTCACCAGCTGGCTCATATCGTACAGGCCGGGCTCCTTGACGGCAGCCATAAACTTGGCGGCCTCCAGGGCCCCCTGGGCGAAGATCTCCCGGGAGAGGGCGGTGTGGCGTATCTCCATGATCTCGTCGTGGCCGGCGAAGATGATCTCGTGCTCCCCCACGATGGTGCCCCCCCGGACAGCGGAGATGCCGATCTCCTTTTTGTCCCGGGGGTGGCGGACCGAGTGGCGCTCAAAGACGTACTCCGTCTCGTGGCCGCAGCTCTGGGCCGCCGCGTCGGCGATCATCAGGGCGGTGCCGCTGGGGGCGTCCACCTTCCGGCGGTGGTGCCGCTCCACGATCTCGATGTCATAGCTGTCCCCCAGCACGCTGGCCGCCTTCTTCACCAGCTCCAGCAGCACATTGATACCCAGGGACATGTTGGCGGAGCGGAAAATGGGCACCTCCAGGGCGGCGGCTCCGATCTGTGCCACCTGCTCCGGGGTGTAGCCGGTAGTGGCCAGAATCAGAGGGGTCTTGGTCCGCTTGCCGAACTCCAGCAGGCCCTCCAGGGCGGCGGGAGAGGAGAAGTCGATGACCGCGTCCGCCTCCCCAGTAAACTGAGCCGGAGAGGAGTAGACGGGGAACTCCCGGTCGGCAGAGCCCAGCACGTCGAAGCCGGCGGCCACCTGCACCTCCGGGTCGGCATTGCACAGGGACTCCACCACCCGGCCCATGTGGCCGTTGCAGCCGGAAATGATGATCTTCAGCATGGGAGCGAAAACCTCCTTTGTAACGTGAGGGCTTACAGCAGGCCCTTGGCGGCCATGGCGGCGCGGAGCCGCTCGTGGTTCTTCTCAGACAGCTCGCACAGGGGCAGGCGCACCGGGCCGGCCTCCATACCCATCAGGTTCAGGGCCTCCTTCACCGGGATGGGGTTCACGTCGCAGAACAGGGCGTCGATCAGGTCCATGTACTCGATCTGCAGCTTGGAGGCGGCCTGGAAGTCGTTGTCCAGGCACAGGTGGGTCATCTCACGCATGACGCCGGGGATAATGTTGGAGGCCACCGAGATGACGCCCTTGGCCCCCAGGGACATCATGGGCACCACCTGGTCGTCGTTGCCCGACCAAATGTAGAAGTCGTCCCCGCACAGGTGGCGGGTGTGGGCCAGCAGGGAGAAATTGCCGCTGGCCTCCTTCACGCCGTTGATCTTGGGGTTCTCGGAGAGCACCTTGTAGGTCTCAGCCGTAAAGGAGACACCGGTACGGCCGGGCACATTGTAGAGAATGATGGGCAGATCCACCCGGTCGGCAATGTACTCGTAGTGCTTGATGAGGCCCTTCTGGCTGGCCTTATTATAATAAGGTGTCACATGGAGCAGCGCGTCGGCTCCGGAGTCCTGAGCGTGCTGGGACAGGTAGACAGCGGCGGAGGTGTCGTTGGAGCCCGCGCCGGCAATAACCTTGACCCGGTGATCCACCCGCTTGACGCAGAATTCCACAGCCGCGATGTGCTCCCGGATGGACATGGTGGCAGATTCGCCGGTGGTGCCGCAGACGCACACCGCGTCCACGCCCGCCGCAATCTGAGCGTCAATCAGTCTTCCGAAGGCGTCGAAATTGATGTTTCCGTTCTGGTCAAAGGGGGTAGCCAAAGCCGGACAGGCACCGGTAAATACTGGAGTTCACATACAATTACAACCCTTTCCTCAATCAAACAAACTGAAATTACTTGTGGTCAATATAGCCCTCAGCGCACAGCAACTCAGCCAGCAGAACAGCGCCGCCGGCAGCACCGCGGAGGGTGTTGTGGCTCAGGCCCACAAACTTGTAGTCGTACTGGGTATCCTCACGCAGACGGCCCAGAGAGATGGCCATGCCACCCTCCAGCTCCCGGTCCAGCTTGGCCTGGGGACGGTCTGGCTCCTCGAAGTAATGGATAAACTGCTTGGGCGCGGAGGGAAGTTCCAGCTTCTGCGGCTCACCCTTGAAGGTTGCCCAGGCAGCCAGCATCTGCTCTTTGGTGGGCTTATTCTTGAACTTGACAAAGACCGTTGCCAGGTGTCCGTCGGAGACCGGCACGCGAACACAATGTGCGGAAATCTTGGGAGAGGCCGCGTTGACGATGAGACCGTTTTCCAGCTTGCCCCAGATTTTCAGCGGTTCCTGCTCGCTCTTTTCCTCTTCGCCGCCGATATAGGGGATTACATTATCGATGATTTCCGGCATGGTCGCAAATGTTTTTCCCGCTCCGGAAATAGCCTGATAAGTACATACGGCCGCCGATTTTATATTAAATTTTTTCAACGGGTGCAGAAGGGGAACATAAGACTGCAAAGAACAATTGGACTTGACTGCGATAAAACCCTTCTTTGTCCCGAGGCGCTCTTTTTGCGCAGAGATGATTTCGAGGTGCTCCGGATTGATTTCGGGAATCACCATAGGTACGTCCGGGGTAAAGCGGTGTGCGGAATTATTGGAAACTACGGGAATTTCCCGCTTCGCATAGCTCTCTTCGAGCGCTTTTATCTTTGCTTTATCCATATTGACGGCACAAAAGACAAAATCGACTTTTTCCGCTATGGCATCCGCGTCCTTTTCCGCGTCGAAAACAGTCATGGAAACATATTTTTCGGGAACGGGACAATCGAACGCCCATTTGTCCTTGACTGCTTTTCCGTAAGTTTTTCCGGCAGAACGACCGGACGCTGCCAAAGCCGTAACCTTG
>ERZ857801.1115-NODE-1115-length-30800-cov-8.190177_pt1 | contig 30800 bp, 17 predicted proteins | sample MGYA00519762_ERZ857801 | MGnify/ENA primary metagenome ERZ857801 (study PRJEB31778, sample SAMEA3449368) | human gut metagenome | biome: human gut; feature: human-associated habitat; material: faeces | place: United Kingdom | collected 2010/2012 ...
TTGAACGAAACAATGTCGCAAAGTGACTATATTCGTCGGAAATATCTTAAACTTTTGTCAAGATATACAGGGAGAAACACTATAGCGTATTATTCTGCGTTTCTATCAAGAGGAAATAGTAATATCGGAAATCTAGATATTAATGATTTAGATATGACAGGATTTATGAATTCTCTCAAAGGTATGGACTGTTCAAAGGGTTTGGATCTTATATTACATACACCTGGGGGCTCCCCAGCTGCTGCAGAAGCAATTATTAGTTATTTAAGAAGTAAATTTTATTCGGATATAAGAGTTATCGTACCTCAATTAGCTATGTCTGCTGGGACTATGATGGCTTGTGCGGCAAAAGAAATTATTATGGGCAAACAGTCAAGTTTAGGTCCGATTGATCCCCAATTTAATGGAATCCCAGCTTACAATATCCAAATGGAATTTGAGGAAGCAAAAAAAGATTTGGCTGAAAATCCGCAAAATGCTCAGTATTGGGCCATTAAATTACAGCAATACCCGGCGGCCTTTTTAAAAACCGCTATTGACGCGATTGAATTATCAAGCAAATTGGTGGAAGATTGGTTGGGCTCTTGTATGTTTGATCATGAAAAGACCGAAGATAGGAAAACAATTGCAACGATAGTAAGTAAATTAAACGAACATGTTGACTCAAAACTGCATGGTCGACATTTTAATGTGGAATTTTGTAAGAAAATTGGTCTTAATGTGACTGCTTTAGAAGACGATAGTGAACTGCAAGATGCTGTTTTAAGTGTGCATCATGCGTATATGCTCTCAATTGGAAGCTCTGACGTAGTAAAAATAATAGAGTCACAAAGATAAAAGAAATTACATATCCTCGGTAACAATCTTTCAAGGGAAAAAGCCTGTTACCGAGAATCACAGACAAACAGAAATTCAAAAGACGACTGAAATTAATTGTTTTTTATAAGTAATCGTCTTAACCTTTTCTTGTGTATCCTGTTTTCCGTTTATTTTAGAAATCAACTTTATACGGAATGTCCGCTCAGGAAGATTTTGATAAGATCCTTCTTGTTTCGCAATCGTTAACGTCCGTGCCTTTTCATTCCAATTAAACCGGATAACAGAATATTCACCTTTCTCATAAGCGTACGTCTCATTATCATCTTCATAAAGTTCGAATTCCGCATCTGCTCCAGTAAACACACAAATATCCATCATGTCATCCGCTTTTTCTGTTGCATACTGCTTCACTTCATTGAAAGGGACGATAGAACCAGCCTTCACAAAGACCGGGATTTTATCGATAGGAACATTTTGTGTTATCGTTTGTCCTCCTTCATAAGAAGTATGATTATAAAAATCAAACCAATATTTTCCTGTATGGCTTGGTAGATAAGTAGACAAACGGTCTTCTGCCGAGGTAACCGGATGAACTAAAAAGGCCGGACCAAACATATAAGAATCATCAATATCATACACCTTGGGGTCAGCTGTAAAATCCATGGCCAGTCCTCGCATCATGATACGGGAATTAGTTGTCACCTGCCATGCAGAAGAATAAATATAAGATAGAAGACGGTAACGTAGATCAATCATTTTCAATAATCCTTCATAAATAGAATCTCCAGGTTGACCGAATTGCCATACTTCGCGCGGTACACTGGTTCCATGTGCTCGAAAAATCGGAGAAAAAGCATTTTGTTGGAACCAACGAAGATAAAATTTCCGATAAGCCGGATCAGCTAACCCCTGTTTAAATTCAGAATCCTTGCCTGTTACAACAAAAGCTCCTGCATCTGTAGTCCAATAAGGAATCCCCGTCATACAAATATTCAATCCGCCAGATATTTGATGACGGAAAACATCCCAACGAGCAGTAATATCACCAGACCAAATAGCCGCTCCATATCGTTGTTGACTTGCAAAAGCAGAACGAGTCAAAATGAAAACACGTTTATCATTTTGTTTTCTCAAATTATTATACATCATCTCTGACATAAAAAGAGAATAGACACTTAGATAACGATGAAAAGAGCCTATATAAGTTTGCCCGGCAGACTTACTTCTTTCTTCTTGCTTTTCTTGTATGGCTCCATCACGGAAAGAAGGTTCTGTCGCATCCATCCACCAAGCATCTACACCTTTATCAAATAATCCTTTTTGCAAATAACTCCAAAATATTTCACGTGCTTTCGGATTATACACATCCATCACTTTATAACCCGCCCATGTCGGTTCGTCAAACAAAACCCCTGCGGCATCCATTGCTCGGTAAACATCCGTTTTTTCCCCGACTCCCGGCCATACAGAAAGCATCAGTTTTACATGATATTGCTCGTGAAGACGGTCTATGGCTTCTTTCGGATGATTAAAATGGACCGTGTCAAATTTCAGATTATTCCAAAAAGGACGATCTCCCCAATATTCCCAATCTTGGACAATATTGTCCAATGGTATCTGACGACGACGATACTCTGCTACAACTTCTGTCAATTCGTCAAACGATTTATATCTTTCCTTTGATTGCCAATATCCAAAAGCAGATTTAGGAAACATAGGAGCTTTGCCTGTCAACGCATGATAATTGGCAATGACATTATCCATATTGTCACCGGCAATAAAATAATAATTAATCTCATCTGCCACTTCTGACCAAAAAGTAGCTCCGTACTCATTATCCTCAAAAAGTGTTTTAGAATAATTGTCCCACAATATTCCATACGAACGGGTCGAAATCAAAAAAGGATTGACAATATCTTTATTCGCTTGAAGAAGTTTAACCTTTTTACCCCGATAATTCATAGCTCCTTCCTGATATTGGCCAAGACCATAAATAGCTTCTTCCGGAGTTAAAGAGAACATTTGCCGGACATTCCAAACATCTTCTCCACCTACATGTTGCCTGACAAAGTCCCGCATCTTCTCTTTCAGTAATAATCTTCCACTTGCCCTATCAATGAATGAGATACACTTATCCGTAGCAGAATAACTGATTTTTAATTTAGCTGTCAACATGTCCAATCCTTCTTCGCCCTTTTGAACAGAACAAAAAGATGGTTTCAGTGCATGATCCTTCAATACAACCAATGACTCCTTTCCGACCGAACCTTCAGGAGTCGCCTGCACATGAATAATCTGATCACTCAGGCATGAGACTGTAATTTTAACCGAATCGGCATATACTTGAAAAAGTGGCCGATTGACATCCTTTTCTCCTTTTACCGATTGCAACAGAGAAAAGAGAAAAATAAAAAAGAAAAACTGACATTTCATAATGAATCAAGTTTATATGTAAAAGAGAAGCATTATGCCAAATCTTTTATCTATTTCTATCTTTGTCATAATGCTTCTCTATTGTTTAATAACCGGGATTCTGATCCAATTTCGGATTAGACATTATCGCAGAAGTTGGTATCGGGAAAATCCGTCGATACTCATCTCCTTTTGTAGATGGCTTAAACAGAAGCGGATCTTCAAACTTTCCAAATCGTATCATATCGGTTCTCCGATGCATTTCCCAAACAAATTCACGTCCTCTTTCATTATACAAAGAATCCAGATTGAATGAACTTTCCGTGAAAAGTTGCTCCGGATTATTCGGAAACGCACGTCCTCTAATCTGATTTACCAAATCTATAGCCGTTGGCAGATCCTTTCCTTGACGTATAAGAGCCTCAGCTTTCATCATCAAAACATCGCCATATCTATAAACCACAAAATCGTTATTTGCCCATCCGTTAGTACCGTCTTTATCCGGATAATACTTGATACAACGAGCTCCGACCAAACGACCTTTGTCATCGGCACCACCTACATCAAACGCATCAAAGCCATACGGATCCAACCATACATTCACTCCGCTATATTCCATCGGATTTCCATTCGCATCATATTGTTGTCCCCATAAGAATACTTTTTTTCGAATGTCTTCTTCTTGATAACTGTCAAAGAAACCAGGAGCCACACACCATCCATTATATGGAGTAGCCGTCAAAGAGAACGTATTACGATGACTAAAATGCAACGTTCTTAACTGCCAACGATTTCCTCTCGCTTTATTCGAATCAAAAGGTACCGCAAAAATAATCTCTTTTTCGTCTGCGCCATTATCAGGCTTGAACATTTCAAAATAATCACCTAATGTATATTGGTTCAATTCTATAACCTTGTTACAATACTCTTCAGCTTTACTCCACATCGGCTGACCAATATAAACTTCAGCATTCAAATATAATTTGGCAGCTAAAGTATAAGCCATTCCTTGTGTCGGACGTCCATAGTTCAATGCCGTTGCTTCTTTATCCAAAAGCGTTGCATTCTCTTCAATCTCATTTGCGATGAAGTCAAATACCTCTTTCCGGGAATTGACGGTCGGAGCATCTACAGACTGGTCAAACTTGGTTACAATCGGGATATTGCCATAAGTATCCATCATATTATAATAAAACCAAGCTCTCATAATCTTAATCTCTGCGACCGTTTTTTCTTTATCGTCCGTATTTTCTAAGTTGTCAAACTGATTCAGCACCTGATTACAAGTACCGATCGCATTAAAACCTGTATTCCATGCATTTGTCACCAGAACATGTGAAGGGGTCCAATTATGATAATGCATATCCACATAGCGTCCGCCATCATACCAGTCTCCACCACGCGTCGGAACAAAAATTTCGTCCGTTCCCATTTCTTGCAACTCATAAAGATTATTATCAAATAACTTCTGAGCTGCCACATAAATCGGGCCGGTCATCGACGCATATTGCTTTGGAGAAGATGGGAAATTTTCATCTGTATAGGATGAGTAAATCGTTTCATCCAAATTTGTACATCCTGCTAAAATAGCAGCACTCATTAGAACAAATACTTTCTGTTTGATATTATATGATTTCATAATTGTCTTCTATTAAAAACTGATATTTACACCTAATAAAAATGATCGAGTCTTCGGATAATAGTTCCGGTTATCAATACCGGGAGCAAGTCCGCTTAAACTTACCTCGGGATCAATGCCAGTATATTTCGTAATCGTGAACAAATTTTGTCCGGTAATATACACCCTCAAATTATTAATACCCGACATTTTCTCAGTATCAAACTGATACCCCAACGTTACATTATCCAATTTAAGGAACGAACCATTTTCTAACCATCGGCTCGACGGTTGAGGTGCTTCCATAATACCATCTTTAACTGCTTCATGCGAAATATTGCAAATGGCAGCCTGCGTCAACCGAGAAAGATCCGCTCGACTGGCATTAAATATCTTATTCCCAGCAACACCTCTTAAGAAGAAATTCAAATCCCAACGTTTATATTTGAACGTATTGTTCCATCCAAAGGTCACTTTAGGCAGAGCAGATCCAACTACCTGATAATCGTCAGGAGATTTTAATTTGTCGATTGTCACAATTTCACCAGCAGCATTTTCATACAATGTCTTCTGTTGTTCCGCATCATATCCCATATACTTATAGGTATAGAATGTTCCGATCGGAAGTCCGGGTCTGACAATTGAAACTGTTTGAGCCGTCCATCCTTCCAAATACATCGTCCCTTCATAACGTTCGGAAATACTCAAATTATCAACGTTACTATCCAATGAACCGATTTTATTTTTATTGTAAGCCACATTGAAATTGGTCGTCCAACTGAAATCCGGCTGATCAACAGCAACCACATTGACCATAAATTCCACACCTCTATTAGTCATGCTTGCTCCATTTGCCAACAGTTGGTTGTACTGGTAAGGAGGAGACGGTACATTGTACTTATATAACATGTCTTTTGTTTCCTTATTATAAAAGTCCAATGTCCCGGAAACACGTCCTCCCAAAACAGTATAATCAAGACCGATATTCGTCATGGCTGTCGTTTCCCATTTCAAATCCGGATTCGGGTTTTGAGAAACTCCATAGCTATTGATCCATTCACCATTATACATAAATTGGCTGGACTGAGGGCCATACAAACGCTGAGATGTATATGGATCTATATTTTGATTACCAGACTGTCCATATCCTACTCTCAATTTCAAATCTTGGAAAACAGACTGTTCCTTCATGAATTTCTCTTCCGAAACACGCCAAGCCAAAGAAACAGAAGGAAACATCGCCCATTTATTATTCGCACCAAACTTAGATGATCCATCCCGACGCAAAGTAGCAGTCAACAAATAACGATTATCAAAATCATAATTAATACGTCCGAAGAAAGAAACCAAAGTTGCTTCCTTTTTCAAAGGATAGTCTTGAAAATGAGTGGATTGATCTCCATTTCCAGAGGCCAAATTGTTCGCTCCTGTAACATCAGAAGTAAAATAGTCGTTTGTTCCTCTGATTCCATCGTCCATGATATTATTTTGATAAGAATATCCTGCCATTATTTTCAAGCCATGTTTATCATGGAATGTTTTTGAATAATTAAGCGTTGCTTCCAACACTTTATCTCTGTTCTTCAAAAACTCGCGCATAGCATATCCTTTTCCTATCACAGATATATCAGTCGTCTGATAATATACGGAACGGTCTGTTGTCTCGACCTGCATAGAGCCCAATAAATCGAACCGAAGTCCTTCAATAATATCCCAACCGATTTTCCCTATACCTTGCAACGTATTACGATATCTTTTATCATCCTGCTGGTTCAACAATGCCACCGGATTATAATATGTCATACGTCCCGGAACTTGGAAATAACCCCCATATTGTTCATATTCAGGAGCATCTGAATAAACAGGGGACTCAGGCAACCATCTTGCCGCATAATTAAATATGCCATAATTGATATGATCTGTACTGACATGGCTACCTGATAAGGAAAAACTCAAATGGAGTTTTTTATTCAATGCTTCTTGGTCTACGCCTATCCGAGCCGTCAACTTTTCATACTGGCTTTTTTTGACAATTCCTTGCTTCGATTGATAATTGACGGATGCATTATATTTCGTGTCCTCGCTTCCACCGACAAGACTCAAATTATGGTTATGAGAAAAACCAAGATCCCTTGTCAACTCCTTCTGCCAATCCGTACTATATCCATCATCACTGGCTGCCAATTCCATATCATGTTCAGCCAAAAATGCACGATGTTCATCTGCGTTCAGAACATTCACCCTGCCCGACACACTTTCGACAGCAGCATATCCACTATAGTGAACCTGCGGTTTTCCCGTACGTCCTTTACGAGTTGTAACCATAATTACACCATTAGCAGCTCGTGAGCCATAAATTGCAGTAGCGGAAGCATCTTTTAAGACGTTCATCGATTCTATATCATCAGGAGAAACCAAATCAATCGAAGCTCCAGGTACTCCATCGATTACATAAAACGGAGCAGTGGAAGCAGTCAAAGAGGACGGACCACGAAGTTGCATTGTTGCACTGCTATTCGGGTCACCACCACTTCTATTAACCATCAATCCTGGTATTTTTCCGGAAAGCAATTGATCCGGAGTTGTTGCAATTCCTTTATTAAAATCTTTTGCTGAAATCGTTGATATAGAACCTGTCAAATCAGATTTTTTCATTGTCCCATATCCTACAACAACTACTTCTTCCAATGTTTGAGTATCTTCGTGTAATAAGATATTTAAATCCGTCTTACCTTTTCCTACAGTAACATTTTGATCCAAATATCCAATATAGGAAATACGTAGTTGAGAACCTTCAGATACAGATAATAAGAAATTACCATCCATATCTGTGATCGTACCATTAGATGTCCCTTTTTCAACCACATTAGCTCCGACAATCGGTTCGCCATTCTCGTCTTTGACAAATCCTTTCAGTTCTATTTTCTTCTGCTGAGCAACAGGAGAAACTGTTCCTGCTGCCTTTTTAGAGATAATTATCATCTTTCCTTGAACAGAATAAGTCAATCCGCTATCCAAAATCACTGACAAAACCTCTTCCAAAGAAGCATCTTCAAAATCCTGGGTAATCTGTTTTTTCTCATTTACTTCATCCTTTTTATAAATGATGGAATACCGCAATTCTTTTTCGACTTCCGCTAATACTGTTTTTAAGGGAACATTCTTAAATTGCCGAGAATTTTCTGTGCGTTCATGGAGGTAGCCCCAGAAAGCATCAAGGCAAGGATTAACGCCCTTCCTACATGTTTTCTATACATAGACTAATAAATTAAAAAGAATTAGATTTAATAATATATTAACAATTGCGCTATTGTTTTACGATATAAACATCCCGACCCCGCCGTTCATAACGGATCGGAATAATTTCAGATAAAGCACGGAAGACATCACCGACTGTCTCTTCATTGCGAAGGGAGACGCGGAATGCGATATTTTTTTCCAAGTCATCTCCCAAATGAATCCGAACGTCATACTTACGGGATAGACGGACAGCCAGCTCATTAAGAGTGATTTTATCATATTCAACCCTGCCTTCTGTCCAAGATCTATATTGAGAAGCCTGAACCGTCTGACGGAAAAAACTCCCGTTTTGCTTGTCAAGGCAAAGCAATTCTCCCGGTGTAACCGGAATCTGTCTTCCTTTATATAAAATATCGATAGAGCCTTCCAACAATGTTGTTTTGGCAGAAAGATCTTCGGGATAAGAAGATACATTGAATTTTGTTCCTTTCACCAATACACTGTACTGGTCTGTTTTTACTACAAAAGGCGTTCCATCCGACTGTTTGGTTACTTCGAAATAGGCTTCACCGGTTAAAAAAACCTCTCTGTTTTTGGAATTGAAATTACCGGCATACCGTAAGGAGGAACCGGCATTCAACCATACAACCGTTCCATCCGCCAGTTTCAGTTTACTTTTTTCTCCATAAGCCGTTTCTAATGCGAACAGATTATCGACGGTCTCTGTACTCTGATAAAGATGGTAACCATATGTACCCCCTAACATTAACAAACAAGCAATTGCAGCAACAGCGATAAACCGCTGCAATTGCTTGTGTTTAGTACTAAACATGCCATTCAGCGATTCACGCACCTGCATCCGGCGTTGCAACTGTTTCCATTCATTCGAAACTTCAGGAATCAATTTATAGGAAAGCATCCATTCTTCCTCCCATTGGCGAAACATTTTCTTATTGGAAGGTGCATCATTCACAAACCGGAAAAGAATCTCTTCTTCGGAGGAAGTAATGCGTCCTTCAAAATAACGTATTGCCAACTGGTGATTATCGATCTCCTGCTCTTTCATAACTTTTGCTTTCTATATGATGTAACAACTCAAATGAGTTTTACCCAACCTTCTTTCTAAAAAATCTTCAAAACAAAAGAAACAGGACTTCATTTATTCGGAAAGCAGCCAAGCCAGTATCGCGATATAGACATCCAACGGATATTTGTCTTTAAAATGTGCAGAAAAGCGTGCTAAGGCTTTGGTTATATGTTTTTCCACCGCAGTAGTCGATATTTGGAGAGCATCTGCGATCTCCCGGTTTTTCATTTTCTTGAAACGGCTCATTTCAAATACTTCACGGCAACGAGAAGGCAAATCATTCATAACAAGGTCGATCTGTTGTTGCAGTTCTTTATACAGGAGTGTATATTCCGGACTCAGGTTAAAATCCCAATAATAAAGTTCTTCACGTCCGGCAACCTCATCCAAATGCTCCAAATTATGCAGTTCCACCAATTGCAGATGTTTCAAATAGTTCAGACACGCATTCCTCACCATTGCGAAAAGAAGAGATGAAATGGATATGGCTTCTATCAAATCGCGTTTTTCCCAAAATCTCAAAAAACTTTCCTGTATGATATCCCGGACCGCCTCTTCGTCTGTCACAAAACGAACAGCATATCCTCGCAACCGAGGATAATAGTTATTGAACAGAAATTCGAATGCTTCGTCGTTTCCGTTTTTTATCTCCCGAAGGAGGATCTTCTCGTCTGTGAAATTCTTCATAATGATAAGCTATTTTACGACTGATGTACCATCTCTTTATTTTTGCAGTTATAGAATCCTTCTATATAGATATTCAGGGATTTGTCTATCTCGACAATAGCAAAGCTATTATTTTCGGGAAGGCTTCCTTCGATCATTCCTTTCATTGTAAAGTAATGGATGCCATGCCGGAAACTGTAATTCCCCGCGTGATGGTGCCCTTGGATGACGGCTACGACTTTGTTGCTTTGCTCAAGTATCGAAACGATTTCTTCTGCATTGCCGATACAAAGTTCCTTGCCAACGCCCGAAAAAGTATCCAACAGCTGGTGGATGAAGATCACAGCCGGCAAATCGTCTTTCTTCAGTTCTTGCCGGAGCCATTCCTTTTGGGCGGACGGGATAAACGCCTTGGTCCAATCGAATTTGCCGGAATCATAGTCGGAACCATCCTCGTTGCAATTACCGTCAAGCACGATAAATTTAATCTGATTCCGCACGAATGAATAATAAGGTTCTCCTTCCGCACTTCCGTGATTGGCCGTATGTGCAAGAAATTCGGGCTTCGATATGCTATCCATATCGTGGTTGCCCAACACATGGTAGACTGGGCCGTCGAAGGTCTGCAACTTGGCTTCTATCTCATCCAGAAAGGATAGAGTCTATTCTTTTTCAGGCTTATTCTTCATGTCTTTCAAGTCTCCAAGTTCAATCAAGAAGTCAAGTTTCCGTTTATTAAAAACGTCTATCGCTTCCGACAGCTTTGTGATGGATTGTTCATAATAGCGGGTCCCGTGCACTTTACGATGTGCGAAATGGACATCCGTCACCAAACCGAAACGCAGTCTCTTTTCATTTCCCCGTGCCAACAAGCCCGGACAGGACAAAAGCAATGCTCCTGCACATGATTTCTTAAAAAATAATCGTCTATTCATGGTTTTTCAGATTAATCAAGGCAAATGTAAACAATATTCCCGGAGAATTAGATAAAAACTGCTTACCTTTGCCTCGTCAAACATGAATCTGCTATATGAAACTAAAAGTAATCATCCTGCTGACCAGCCTGTTCTCTTGCATGTTGCAAGCACAGACAATCCATTATAATGCCTTTTCGCACAACGATTATGAACGGCCTCGCCCGCTATTCGATGCCCTTTCCTTGCAATTCAATTGTGTGGAAGCGGATTTATGGCTGATCGACGGCGAACTGTATGTTTCCCATGACTCGGTCGCCCCCAATCCGGATATCACATTCGAGAAGCTATACCTTCTGCCATTAGTCGAACGGATCACAAACAATAACGGCAAAGTATATCCGGGCAGCGACCGTCCGTTTTACCTGATGGTCGATTGCAAGACGGACGGCGAAGCGATGTATCCCGTCCTGAAGAAGAAACTGGAACCATACGAGTCTCTTTTCTGCCATGAAAAAGACGGTAAACTTCAAGAAAGCGCCGTGTTGTTTTACCTGTCGGGAAGAAGTCCCCGCAAGGCTATCACAGCCGAGAGCAACCGTTTTATCTTCCTGGACGGCAGGATCGACGATTTGGGTAAAGGTATCCCGGCTGTCCTGATGCCGGTCATCAGCGACAATTATTCCAAATACATCGACTGGAAAGGCCAGGGAGAAATTCCCGCCGAGATGCTCGAAAAGATGCGCGGCTATATTCGCCAGACCCATGCGGAAGGCAAACTGTTCCGTTGGTGGGGCGCACCGGACACGCCCCAGTTCAAGAAGTTCTTTATCCGGGAAAAAGTGGATTTGATCGGAGGCGACGACCTGAAAGCGCTGAGTTTGATTTTACAGAAACCCTAAAAAGAAAGACATCCTTCCATAAGCGACAGGCCTCCTTCCCAAAACATATATGTTTCGATTTCAAAACACCTATGCTTTGCAATCAAAACATAGGTGTTTTAAAACGAGACTATTCATAAGACGAAATATTAAACAGCTTCTTCATCTCGCCGATTTTCACCTTAGCGGTGAACAGGTCTTGCAAATCCCTTACGGACAAGGAGTAAGACGGGGCAAAAGCAGGCGTTTCCATGTATTCCAAAATACTACGGTAGAACTGCCGGGCTTCCGGCTTGTCCTGGACGGCTTTCAGGTCGGACATGCAAACCAAGAGTTTTCCGTTCCCTACCTTGAATTCGAACAACAGGCCCAACTTATGGTTGCGTTCGACATTGTCGATCACCTGCACGATCGGCCGGTAATCGTCGGACAGGCGATCCAGAATCATGGGATAGCTCTGCTTGATGATCGGGAACCATTGCCAGTTGGTATGGAACTCGGTCGGGAAATCAGCCAGTGCCGGATGGGCAGGATCGGTCAGAATCCCTAATGTGCCCGGAGAGACAGGGCGTCCTAAGTTCTCGCAGATGGAACGGAACATGCGGTAATTCCAATAATCCGTCTGGAACAGTCCGCCTACCGTTTGATCCTTGTGTTTGTCTTTCGAAGGGAACCAAAGGACTTTGCCGCCTTCCGCCAAGTATTTCAGATGAGCGTCCAGATCGTCCGTCACACAAATGCCTTCAGCCGCTTTCATCTCTTTATCGGCTTTATCTGCCGGATAAATCCAAAGGGAATAATCATTCCGGTAAGGAGTGCCGTCTATCGACAAGCCAAGCGTAACCTTTTCCGCCTTCCGGACAGAAGCGATCGCCGGCTTCAAAGTACCTACCTTTGCCAACTCTCCTTGTTTGACCTGCAAAGGTAAAACACCCTTATCCAAGACCTGTTGTTTGCTATCGGTCAATGTCCAGGACAATTGTCTGCCATTCAAATCGCTTTCAGAGTAATTGGCAATCTCCACCTCTCCGGCAGGAACCTCATCGTTCGTCCAACAGAACTTCTCGATGCAGAACAGAGGAACCACCTCCGAACAGAAATGGCGCCATTCTTCCGGTGTGACCAACCCTTTACTTTCCATAAAAGCATCCAGGATGCCGACATAAGCCGATCCCTGCCCCGGATAATCCTGCAAATCGAGCAACTGGAAACCGCCCCATTCCGGCGTACGCAAGTTCATCTCGATATCCGCCCGGTACAACAAGGCCGACCATTTGCCGGAAGCCATCATAAAATCATGCGCCTGTCCGATCATACCGGCTTCTTCCAAGCGTTTCCTGAAGATTTCGAAATTGCGAGGCTTCAACACACCCGTATATTTCTTGATCTCTTCGTAATCCGGATATACCTGGAACTGCCCTGTCTCATGGCTGATAATCGGGATATCGCACAAAGCATTGGCTGACGAGAAGTTCATCTCCGAATTCGGATACGTGTGATTCAGATACCCGCCGTCATAAGCGTCGGCAAACGAGAAAGAGGCACGGGCATGGGTGTTGAACTGCTTCTCGTCTTCACGTCCGACACGGCAGGTGGTAAAATAATCTTCATCTGCCTGCTTCCCTTTAAAGCCTAAATAGTTATTCGAACCGGATGCATACAGATGGCGATTGTCTTCTTTTTTGAAAGTCCGGATCAGCATGGCAAGCCCTTCTTCGCCGGACATCTCATTCCCTAATCCGAACATGACGAAAGAGGCATGGTTGCTATAGGCCCGATGCAGGTTCCGTCCTTCTTTCAACAGATAATCGCATAATTCGGAATCGTCGATATCGATGTTTCCCCAAACAGGAAGTTCCGGTTGCAGGTAAATGCCTTCGATATCGGCAGCTTCGAAACAGGCTTCGGGAGGGCACCAGGAATGGAAACGATAATGGTTGATGCCGTACTGTTTCGCTACCCGGAAATAGTGCCGCCAAGTCTCCACATCCATTGCGGTATGGGCAATCAGAGGAAAGACACAGGCATCATGTTTTCCGCGCAGGAACGTAGTCTTACCATTCATGGTAAACTGGCGGCCTTTTGTTTTGAAATCGCGCAAGCCGAAAGTTGCCTGCCGGGTATCGACGGACCGGTCCGTTTTCAATGAGACAGAGAGACGATAAAGAGCCGGTGTGAATTCGCTCCAAAGCAAAGCCTTATCCCCCAGCGCGAGTTCGAATTCCTGCTCTGGCTTCGTCCAGTCCACTTCAACCGTCTGCACCGGTGTCTTATGTTGTCTGTCCGTATTCCAGGCTTCGGCATAAAAAGACAAGAATCCCTTTCCCGTCCCTTTATCCGGGTTACGAAGGAGTACTTTGGCTGTCACGGCTTTTTTCGCGGCATCCGGATAAAGCTGGATATCATCGATCCCGCAAAGAGGAGCGCTTTCCAGATAAAAATCGCCGATGATCCCGTTCCAGTTTGTCTGTGTGGAAGCAGAATAGGCATGTGAAGAACCATAGACCTTTTCCGGAACTGCCTCCTTCCCGTTATCGACTAAAACGGCAAGTGCATGAGTTCCGGGAGACAGATAGGAGGACAGGTCATATTGTTGGGCGGTAGAGATATCACTATTCGATCCGACCTCTTTCCCGTCGATCCAGATTGTCGTGGGTTTCGTACGTTCCATCACCAGGCGGACGGATGTCCCGGCCCATTCCTCCGGTATATCGATCTGCTTCGTGTATAGCGCCTTCCCTTCAAACATATATTCCCTGGAAAGGGCTGTTGTCTGTGTCATATCCGTATTGTAAGTTCCCTTTTTCCCCATATCGGTAGTGCCGGGCAGGAAAAGAGAGTCCGTACAGGGCTTTGCCAACCAGCCAGGAGCAATCCCCGTACCGGCTGTATCCAGTTGCAATCCCCAATTTCCCTCCAGGGAAATACGGCTCCGGGTATCGGGAGGCAGTTGTTGGGTACAAGCGGAATAAAATCCGGCGGTCAACAACAAGGCTACAAGTTTAATCGACTTTTTCATCTTTTTCAAGTTTATATTTATGTGCTTCAGCGAAATTACAAAAAAAGCGCATCAGAATATCCTCGGATAGTCCTGACACGCTTTTTCTTTATAATCATAATTCAGAACCGGGGGGTTACTATTTCCAACCTTCGTTCTGAGTGATACGATCCGGGTTCAAGTCGATCTCCGCTTGCGGAATCGGCCACCAGAAATCTCTTGTCGTATAAGCTTCTCTTATTGCCGGAACCAAAACGGCATGTTCAGGCGTCCCGCTTGAGAAATCGCGGTATTCAATTCCTTCGATCGGCTTGTTCATCACATCCAACAAGATACCCCAGCGACGGATATCGGCAAAACGAAGGCCTTCCTGTGCAAGTTCCACCCGTCTTTCGTTGCGGACCAGGTCACGGAGGCTGCCGTTATAATGTTCGGCTACCATCTTGTCGATATCGTTCGTATTGCCGGCACGGTCACGGATCACTTTTATCAGAGACTTAACCTCGTCCGTGCTTCCTCCGGTTTCCACCAACGCTTCCGCCCTCAACAGATAAGCTTCCGCATAGCGGAAAATGATAAACGAGTTGTAAGTTGTCCATGTTTCCGGCTCCTGGCAATATTTCTTCCAAGACAGGCCGGTAGGCGTCTTGTTCCATTCGCCACCGCCGCCTTCTGCCAAGACATCACCTACGCTGACTTCCTTGTCCTGCAAAGCCCCGTAATCCTTGTTGGGATCAAAATAGGTCTTGCCGTCCTTTTCAACCACATTGTTCGGGATCGTATTAAAATATTTGCCGCGCATCTCCATACCCGGAGCATAAATGGTATAGTAAAAACGAGGATCCTTATTCAGATACGGCATAGCCTCGTTTCTCTCGCCCACATATTCGAATGCATCAGCCAATGCTTTCACCGGAGTCGTCACGCAATAACCGCCGATAGACTGGTTATACCAGTTTCCCCAACCGTTCGTCGCATCCAATGAATAGCGTCTTACCAGGATCACTTCATCCAGGTCTTCGCAACCGGTCACAAACAACTTGTCAAAATCGGCCAGCTGCGGAGCAGATGCAACCAGTTGAGCCGTTTCATCCAGCGTAATCTGGAAATAAGACTTATCATTCAGGTAACCGGCGGCATAAGCTGCAGCACGCGCACGAAGCAAGCGGGCAGCCGGTTTTCCGATCTTCGACTTATTGCTTGGTTTGTCCGGCAGTCCGGCAATTGCCTTGTCCAGGTCATCCAGGATAAAATCGAACACTTCTTTCGGATCCTGTACTTGCTTAACATTTTCACTTTCCGCTACTGTAGCCGGATTTTCCGTATAAAACATGATATGTCCGAAAATGGAAACCAAATCCAGATAAAAATAAGCACGCAAGGTACGGGCTTCTCCCAAAACCTGGTTCCGGTTAGCATCGCTCTCTCCGCCCGGCCATTGGTACTTATCGATGTTGTTGATCACGTTATTCGCACGTTGGACGGAAATATACCCATTATCCCATTTGTTAGCAGGGAAAGAAGAGGCCGTACTTCCGAGGCCTCGTCCCAAGTCATATCCCCTATTCCAACTATGTGGAACCAAACCGTTATCCGTCACGCCATCCATCCACAAATCATAATTTTCGACGTTCAGCCTCTCATACAAGGCGGTCAGCGCCTTTTCATAGTCTTCTGCCGATTTGAAATAACCGTCTGCCGTGATGATGCCTTCCGGTTCCAGATCTATATTGCTGTTACAACCGCCTGCCATACAAAGGGTAAAAGCCAACGCTCCATACAGCAACGATTTCTTATATATTTTCATAATGCTCTATTTATTAGTTTAGATTAAAAGATAATGTTCACACCGAAGTTCACGATTTTCGATTGTTAAAAGATTAAACATTATCCCACGGCAATGGGAGTTTAATTGATTCACACATTCTTATGAAGAGAAAATCCGGCAAGATTTTCTCTTCTTTTTTACTTCGATCAGCTACTGTCCATTTCGTTCCTTTATTATTTAAGATTAACAATATATTTTCTTATTCAAACTTCATCGATTATTACATGATGATCATCGATCTCATAGCGGACCGGTATCGCCAAACGAATAATCTCCATAATGTCTTTCAAGCTCTGCCCGCGATAAAAAGTCCCAGAAAAATGCCGATGATTCAATACCTCCGATTTTACTGTAAAAGTAACTCCATACACATGACTCAAACGATAGAGGATAGCATCCAGACTTTGTTCCGGGAAATAATAATAGCCGGTTGTCCATGCGACAAACTGACTGGCATCCACATGATGTAAGGATATCGAGCGGGTATTCTTGTTATAGATAAATTGTTCATCCGGTTTTAACACCACATGGTCGGAAAGAGCTTTTGTTTTCAACGATACGGAACCTTCAAGCAGAGTTGTGGTCAGAAGCGAATCTGCGGAATAAGCCATTACGTTGAACTTTGTGCCCAAGGCTTCGATATCTTGTTCCTTTGTTTTAACGATAAAGGGTTTATCCTGTTGCTTAGCTACTTCAAAATAGGCTTCACCTTCAAGATAGACGATACGATCGGACTCACCATACCGATCATCAAAAGAAAACATTGTCCGGGAACCTAAACTCACATGGGTACCGTCAGGCAATTCAACCATATCAGCCCCTAAACCGTCACCTCCGAAATAGCGGGTAATCTTGGCTTCCTCTCTTTCCGGACGGGCAATCAAAAATGCAATAGAAGTAATCGCAGTGGCAAACATTGCCACTGCCGCATAAGTACTTATGCGTATTAACAGGGAAAACCTTTTACGATGGCGGGACTTTCTCTTATCAAGAAGGCGAAGCCAGCTATCATGTATTTCTGAAACTTTATGAAAAGGCAGGCAGGCTTCGTAAAGCGCTTTGGTCTCGAAAAACATTTTTTTGTTTTCCGCGTTTTCATTCACCCAGGCATAAAAATCGTCCAAAGACCGGCCTTGCAGCCGTCCTTGCAAATACCCGATGATTAATTCCGAATGTTCGTTTTCCATTTTCACTTTCAATTATTAGATGCAGATACAAAGTCAACACATGGTTAACTTAGTTCTTATATATACACAACGAGCGGGAAAGATAAAATACTCACAAGAAAAATGATTTTTCCGCCATAATCCGAGAATTGCCGTCACCTTTTATGTATAGTGATTTAATTGTTAGACTATTAGCAGGTGAACCCAAAGGATAAAAGAGCCTTCACCTGTTCCGAAATCATTTAGGCACGGATTACACGGAAAATTATCCGTATAATCCGTGCCTGAAAGATCGTGATAAAGATGTTTTTACACAGCTTTGTCACCGGCTATTTTGTACCGTAGGCATAAATCTCGGCCAACGATGAGTTTTGCTCCCTGTTACTTTCCGTGATTCGAATCTTGAAGTAACGTCCTTTAGTCGGGGTCACAGGGAATACTTGGTTTTCATAAACCTGTTTGGCTTCGAATTTTCCGACCAATGTCCAGTTCGTATTATCCGAACTGACATAGAATTCTCCGGCTTTCACATCTTTGTAAGAAGCGTGTTGCCTTTCCATCAGCCCGAAGTGGGAGAAAGTGACTGTTTCTTTTACATCGACAGTCAATTCGTGAGGCAGATTTACCGATCCTCCACTCCACTGCGAATGCCAGAAAGAATTGATGTTGCCATCCAACAGGCAAGTGGCTACGCCGTTGTTTGCTCCTTCACCGGTCTTTTCTTCCGTATTGGTTGTAATAGACCAGTTGGAGCGGTCGAATTGTTTGCCGATCACACGGATAGCCAACAGATAAATATTCGTTGTCTCGGATATGCCGAAAAGAGAGACATCCACGACGCGTACGGGTAATAAATAATCGACAGGTTGCAATCCGTTCCCGTTAATCGTGACAGGCAGGTCAATGGATTTTTTCTCTTTGGAAAGTGTTATTTCCTTTTCGAACGAATAGTTCTTTTCGGGTAACACGACGAAAGAAGTTCCGTGTTCGGCATTATATCCGGCGACAAAATCGGGATCGACATCAAACATGCAATCGATATCCCAGCTATTGTCCGTATCAAGCCCGAATTCGATTTTAGCGGTTTCCATATCGAAACCCACCGTGTAGGTTTGATAGTCAATTCCGGTACTCATAAAGCCTAATGTCGGCGTGAGAACTTCCGATATTTTGATGAATGTCTCGTTCTTGTACTCGTTTACAGAATCTGTCCGGCTGTACAGGTACAAAGGCAGTACACATATCGCACCCGGATTCCGAGCAATCGTCTTTTCCACCTCCGGGACATGGATGGCCACTGTCACGTTTTTGAAACGATCTTCGCTCGAAAAGTGCAATTCGGTCGTCTCTATCGAATAACATTCCGGAGCCAAGACCTTGTAATTAACCATTTCTGGCTCACTGTAAGTTTTGTCGACCACATCTTGTTCCAATACTCCGATGATTGCATCGGCTGTCTGTTCCGACTGGCTTCCTCCTTTGAAGATGGAAAGTTTACAGGTGTTGTCTTCCCCTGTATTATACAGGATCATGTCGATTGTCCCGGAATTATTTATGTATAACACTTTATGGTATTGCTCCGGAACCAAATTTTCCAATTCATATTCTGATTCATCGCATGCGCCCAATAAAACAAAAGCGCTTGCAGCCAATATATATTTTGTTTTCATACAAATTACTTTTTATAATTAATAACCCGGAGCCTGTACCAATTGCGGATTACTGTATATTTCACTATTCAAGATCGGAGCCAAATACTGCCGGTTATTCCATCGGATCGGCTGATTGATTAATGTCGGCTGATTAAACTCTTCAAAAGACGGGTCGATAACCATTCCGTTCATTCCATAGCGCACGCCAGCCTTCAACACATCCGGAGCGATACACCAACGACGTACGTCGTAATAGCGATGGCCTTCCTGATACAATTCGACAAAACGTTCATTGCGAATCCATTCGGTCAAACTCATGGTCGACAAATCGTTTTGAGTCAGTTCCTTGACACCGGCTCGTTGGCGAATGACATTCAATTGAGCAAGAGCATCACCGGTTCGGTCCAAAGCGGCATAACATTCTGCCAGATTCAAATACAATTCGGCCAATCGAATAAATGGCGCCCGTATGCGACTTCCGCTAAGCCCACCGGTATTGTTATATTTGAGATCCGGAGTGACGAATTTTTTCGTCAGAAAACCTGTCCCGGCAGCATTACGCAGTCCCGACCTGTTGCCATTGGTTTTCGAATTTTTAAAATCCAGCCAAAGTGGCTCTCCATTCCTCAGGATCGGTGAATACTGTCCGCCGTCGAATGCGATCCACGCATAATAACGCGCCTCCCGATTGACGTTAAACTTGACGATATCGTTTTGCACGTTGCTGTCGCCCAAGTCCTCCGTTTTTTCCGGACTCGACGCACCTTCGTGATAACGGGTGTACCATTGGCTTTCCGGATAGAAATGCGTATCTTTCTCCGGCAATTCTCCATTTATGGTATAGAAGCGCTTTGCAGCATTCAAGGTTGGAGCCCAACCGCTATAGCCTCCTGCCCAACTATTATCACTCTTCTTGATGCATCTTTCCGGTAAGCGGCTGATATTGGGATTCGAGTCAGTTACTTTGCTGTCTTTCGTGATCTGTCCCCAAATAATCTCTTTATTGTTGTCACCTTCGGTCGCGGTGGACAGATATTGAAACATGCGGACAAGTTCCTTGAATTCCCGGTTATCTTCCGTATCGTCTTCCATTCCGGGGATAAACGGAAGAGGGACGTTCTGCCGATCGGCAATTTGATTAGCTGTTTTGATGTCGAACAGTTTGTAGCCGGCACTTTCTGCCGCATTCAAGGCCTCTTGGCAGGCAGCTAAAGCTCGGTCCCATTTCGCTTTGTCGTATGTCATGCTGACCAAGGCATTCCCATACTCAGGAGTTTCATAATGGGAATTTTGCCAACTTTTGTTGTAAAACGAACCGTTCCACAAAGGAGAAGCGGCATATAGGAGCACACGTGCTTTCAGACATTTACAGATGGTAGCATCGGCACGTCCCAGATCTGCTATATCACGTACGGCGGGCAAGACCTGGGCAGCATCATCCAACTTGCCTACAATATAATCGACACAATAATCGAAATGCGAACGTCCGGGAATTTCCTCTTTTGATATATTCTGGTCCATTTTGGCCGGAATGATCGGGCAAGGGCCAAAAGCTTCCAATGCCCGAAAATGATAGTAGGCTTCCAAAAAATGAGCTTCGGCCCGATATTGATTTTTGTCTTCTTCTGTCACACCGACAGGATTGAGTTTCTCCAATTGCTCGGTAAAATAATGAACATAACCGATATAATTGTAGATATTCTCCCATTTGGCAGGATCGCTGGAGGCAGAAATGTTTCCGAACAGCATTTCCTGTTCTGCAATTCCCCAGTCCTTGGGGTGGACAATCTCATCGGCCGAATTCTCAATGTTGGTATACATGAAAGGGTTTACATCTGCAACATACGAATAGGCCGTAAAAAGGAACGCCAATGTGGTTGCTTCGTCTTTCATCGTGTCTTCATAATCTGCTTGTGCCGGCGGAATGACATCCAAATAGCTGCAGGCAGGCAAACTCAGTAAACAGGCCGGTAACATCATTTTTATGAAGCGGCCGATATATTTTAAGATTTCCATCTTGTTTTTAATTTTTATCATCATGTTTTCAATTAATTAGAATGTAAGTTGAACTCCAATATTAAACGTCCGTTGCAACGGATATGCATTCCAGGCAAGTTCCGGATCCCATAATTTGAACGGACTAAAAACGGCCAAGTTGTCACCGGTGAAATAAACGCGGCAATGCGGGAAATTGTAGCCGACTTCCAATGTCTTGAACCGAATGAAGTTGCCGTTGCGTATCCAATAGGAACTTTCTTGCGTATTGTTCTTGATATCGGCATCGGTAATACCCAATCGAGGATAGATGGCATTAGGATTCGGATTGTCTGCCGACCAATGCTCATCCGCGATCCACTGCATCAAATTACGAGATAGGGTCTCAGTATTGTTCCCGTCTCCACCGGAAGCAATAAAAGGCGCATAACCGGAATTGATCATAAGCTTACGCTTTGCCGAACCATTGAAGAATACGCCAAAATCAATCTTCTTGTATCTGACATTCAGTCCCAAACCATATTGAATACGAGGTATATTGTTATAAGAAGATAATAGGACTTTGTCTTCATTATTAATGATCCCGTCGCCGTTTATATCCCGATATTTGATATCGCCAGGCATGATGTTACTGCCCAATTGAGACTGGTCGGCCCAATTATCGATCTCTTCCTGGCTGGTAAACAAACCATCTACAACAAAACCTTTCAGTGTGTTCAAGGGTTTGTTGGTATTGGTCTGCCATACATACGGATAGTCCGGTTCGTCCACATACTCGTATCTGTTCTGGTTATAGGTAAAGTTGCCCCTAAAGTCGATGTTCCAATCCCTTCCTATCTGCTTATTCCAATTTACGCTCAGTTCGACACCTTTGTTGATAACCTCCCCGATATTGCTCCAAGGCGTAGATCCCCAATATCCCAGAATTTTTGGGAAAGAGGCGCGTTTCATCAAAATACGGTCGCGATGGTCCCGAAAATAGTCGAACGTGATATTCACTTGATTAAACAGAGACAAGTCAACCCCGATATCCAATTTCTTGACATGTTCCCAACTGGCGTTTTGCACGGCAAGGATGTTGAATGAGTGCCCCTGTCTGGTTATCGAATTAGTCGGCAAACCGGTTATATAGCTGGCACCGTTACCTATGCCGACTTGGTTTTGATACAAGAAATGCTGGGCATCCCCATTGAACGAGTCACTACCAACCAACCCATAAGATCCTCTAACTTTAAAATGACTGATATAATCGGAGAGCGGTTTCCAAAACTTTTCACTGCTTATAACCCAACCGACAGAAGCAGCAGGAAAGAATTCGAAACGGTCTTCTCGCGCCAAGCGTTCGGAACCGTTATAGCCGAAATTGAATTCTACCAGATACTTGTTAGAATAATCATACGTAAGACGGCCGGAGTAGCCCTGGTTGCGGTTCGGAAGGATGCTATTCCTGTATTCGCGCATCATGTACATGAACATGGCACTCATGTTATGCATACCGAAACTGCGTTTCCAGTCTACACGTGCATCCAAATAGAACGTCTGGTCAGAGGCTTTGCTGATGTCCGACTGACGGATAAAATCTTCACCCGTACGCAACAAGTTCAGTTCATACCCTCCTGTTTCAGGATTAAAAGAGCCTTCCTTTACTTCATAGAAATAAGACTCGATCGTTCGGTTGTAGTTTGCAGATGAATAGTTCTTGAAATTTACCAGCACTTTTGCACTCAACCCTTTCGTAAGAAAGCTGAAATCCTGGTTGATTACAATGGATGTGTTCAACGTGTTATAGTTGTTTTCCTTAAACGAACTCATCATGTATTCATAGGGATTTTGCCCGTATTTTCCCGATTTAATCAATGTATTTCCGAAATAGATGTGACGTTCATCCCCATCTTCACCCGGAAAATAGGCAGGGAAAGAAACAGGGTTTGCAGTCATAACACTTTTGTACAGATCCGAAACGCTATAGTTTGGGCCTTTCTTATTGCCGATCTGCGCTATCATACGCATATCAATAGTCGTCGTATTGGTCAGCTTGTATGAAATGTTATTTTGGAAGTTATATTCCCAGTTGTTGATATTAGGATTGTAATAATAGTCAGACGGAGCATCCAGCAAGCCTGTGTCATGGTTGGCCTGCAAACTCATATAATATCTTACACGCGAGCCGCCTCCTTGCACGTTGACGTTGGCACGTTGGTTGAGGTTGCCTTTTTTAAACAGCAAGTCGTACCAATCGACATCGGGATAGACATAAGGATTAACTCCGTTCAAGGTATTCATGATCTGCTCTTCCGTATATCTCGGCGTGATCGTCGTCAAACTACGTGCCTGTTCCGCTTCATTGTATGTCCGCATAAACGTTGGTCCATCGGCAAATTCAGTTTTGTTCATCGGATGGAAATAAGACGTTTCCAAAGAGACATTGATTGTTGTCTTCATGTTTTCGGATCCGCTTTTGGTTGTCACCAACATAACGCCATTAGCTCCTCGATTACCATAGATGGCTGTTGCAGATGCATCTTTCAACAAAGAAAAACTTTCAATGGATTCTGCCGGAATACGGTTCAGGTCGCCACTGGAAATTTCCACTCCGTCGAGCAGGATCAAAGGAGTTGCCACCCCTCCGAAAGTGTTGATACCGCGGATATAAAATGTTGAAGCCTGTCCGGGTTCTCCGGAACTTGTCGTTGCGATGATACCGGATAGTTTTCCCGCAAACGAATTGGTAAGCGAAGAAGTCGGCGTTTTCAAGGTTATACCTTCAACCGAAGTGATCGCTCCTGTGATAGATACTTTTTTCTGTGTACCTGCTCCTACAATGACCACTTCATCCAGCATTTCGTTGTCGGATTGCATTTTCACATTGATAACACCCAAATCGCCGACTTCCACAACATGCTCTTTATAGCCGATGTACGAAAAGATCAATTCATCTTTACCGGTGACATCGATGTAAAACTTACCATCCATATCGGTAACCGTTCCTTGGCTTGTTCCCTTTATACGAACATTCACACCGATCAGCGTTTCGTTAGTCACAGCATCATACACAACTCCTTGTACAGTTCTTTTCGTGAGAGATTTGCTTTGTGCGACTTCCGACACCGGATAGTTGTACAAAGTAGCACTGGTCTCTAATGGATAATATCCTATAACTCCGGCAAGGAGTGGCAGGATTATTATCCGTTTCCGCTTCTTTTTTCCCTTTGATACTAAATCCATGCTTTGGATAATTTAAAGTTTAACAATAATTAGTTCTGGAAGAACTATGGCGATTATTCTAAAGTAGCAGCTCCTATCACAGCAATTCGCTCTAAACTCAAGCTTATCGCATCCGAATGTTAAACCAAAGACCGACACATGCTTAGTCTGCATATCATAAACATAGCAGGTATAAGAATATCAAAAATAAAATCTTGATATCTTACCCACAAAAGAAGGATCATACACTTTTTTACAAGTTGGAGCTTTTATTTTCAAGCAATTATATTTCTAAAGCTTTTTTGTGATATATTTTTTATATAAATAAAACACTAATATGACTTTTTTCCCGTACATTTACCCCCGATATAAAAAAATACCATAGTTCTTCCAGGACTACAACATCATCCAATCTCCTAAAAAGCAAGCACTTTACAATTACACTTCTTTTGATATTCATAGGATAAACGATCTTTTGAACAGATAAGAGCTGAGACAATCTTACCTCTTAAAGGTTTTCGACTTTAATAAAAGATATTAAAAACGTTCATTCCTATAGCTACATGCTCCACCACGATATATACATATGTCGGCAAAACATATAAAAAGCAATCAAATCAACAACCAACAATCCCTTTTTCACGACAAACCGACACTTCTCTTAATGTTAAAGGCAAGTATTCTTTTTGAAGAACTTTACAAAAAAGAGAGCCGACCGCACAAGAGGCTTTGCTTAATTTTTATTTTCTGTAATAAACCTTATCATAGTCCACCCGATAATCATTGAGAACTAAACACAAAAATCAAACAGACCGTCTTTCTCCGACCTTAATAGTTATTGTCATATTCCCCAAAAAGCCATTGGTTCGAATCGAAACTACTACTGCATCTAATTTGGTTTTCTACCCTGTTTAATTCAAATTTCCCTATAGGGTAATATTTTTTAATAAACTGGCATTTTCATTACTTCTATAATAATCAAACACTTACAGTATAAATACGATTTTAGTGGGGATATTGTCATTTTTTTTGCAAGCGACGGACAGGATCAATACGCCGGATGCAAGCCTACAATTGTCGGCAAGTAGTTTGAGTCTGATTGGAAAAATTTTGCTTCATCAATTTTAATTTTCCATCTTTGTAGTAAGATAGATGTTTGGGAATCGCTATTATCAAATACAATCTCATGAAGAAACTATTATTTCAGACAGCTTTATTTCTATTATTATGTGGTTGCATAAGTGAAATAGAAAAAACACCCGTGGATTATGTGAATAACAGGATTGGGAATATCAGCCATCTGCTTGTGCCTACTTACCCGACTACTCATCTGCCTAACAGCATGTTGCGGATGATTCCAACTCATAATGAATTTATAACGGATCGTATGGAAGGACTGGCTCTGAACAGCCCTTCCCATAGGCAAGGCTATTCATTGCTGCTGTTGCCTTACAGAGGGGATATCAAAGATTTCGACGAGAATCTAAAGTATCGATATGATCATGAAAAATCTACACCTTATAATTATTCCGTGTATTTGGATGATTTCTCCGTAGGGGTGGATTTTGCTCCAGCTGCTAAATCCGCGATCTATCGTTTCCGGTTTGAGGACTCGGACCGACGGTTTCTCCTGTTGAAAGCCAATGGCAGAGGAGAGATCGATATAAAAGATGGAGCTTTGTGCGGATATGATAATTTCGCCGGGATAAAACACTATTTCTATTTGGAGTTTGATGCCCGTCCAATTCAAGTCGACAGCCTCTCTCGTTCTTTGGTATTTGCCGAATTCCCGGCGTCGGAGAATGAGGTGAATGTTCGTTATGGAATTTCTTATATCGGGATAGAACAGGCCAAACGTAATTTGTATAATGAAATCAAAGACTTCAACGTAGAAAAATTAGCTTCGCAAGCTCGGGAGAAATGGAACGACGTGTTGAGCAAAATAAAGATTGAAGGAGGGACAGAGGATCAAAAGACCACATTCTATACCGCTTTGTACCGGACACACGAGAGAATGGTCAATATCTCCGAAGAGGGAAAATATTTCAGTGCGTATGATGGTAAGGTACATGAAGATAACGGAGTGGATTTTTGGGTGGATGATTGGGTATGGGATACTTATCTGGCCCTTCATCCGTTGCAAGTGCTATTAAATCCGGAGGCTCAGGAACAAAAATTAGCGTCTTATATCCGGATGTATGAGCAATCCGGATGGGTACCTACTTTCCCTTGTGTGTTTGGAGATGCGCATTACATGAACGGCAATCATGCGGCAAGTGTTTTTGCGGATGCTTTAAACAAAGGGTTGCGATTTGACGTGGAAAAGGCTTTCGAAGGAATGAAACATACGGTGATGACAGAGTCGATGATCCCTTGGTATCGGGGGCCTAAAACTGCTTTGGATGATTTTTACCATAAGAATGGTTGGTTCCCGGCTTTGCATCCGGGCGAAAAAGAAGAGTTTACGGAGGTAAGTCCATTTGAACAGCGACAAGCGGTAGCCGTAACTACAGCCGCATCCTACGACGATTGGTGTATCGCCCAATTAGCTAAATACTTGGGGAAAGAGGAGGATTATCGTTTCTTTAAGGATCGTTCTTACAACTACCGGAATGTCTTTAACAAAGAAACCAATTTCTTCCATCCGAAGGATAAGGAGGGGAAATTTATAGAACCTTTCGACTACATTTTTTCCGGGGGTATCGGAGCCAGGGCTTATTTTGATGAGAACAATGCTTGGACTTATAATTGGGATGTGCGTCATCATATTCAGGATTTGATTGATCTTTTCGGTGGTAATGCGCCTTTTATCGAGAGGCTGGACCAGTTGTTTGTCGAGGATATGAAAATGGCTAAATGGCAATATTACGCTCTTCACCCGGATGCCACGGGCAATGTCGGGCAGTTCGTGATGGGAAATGAGCCGAGTTTCCACATTCCTTATCTATATAACTATGCCGGGCAACCATGGAAGACGCAAAAACGGATTCGTATGCTGATGGAAAGTTGGTTCAGGAATGACCTGATGGGTATTTGCGGTGATGAAGATGGTGGTGGAATGTCGGCTTTCTATGTATTCTCCGCATTAGGTTTTTATCCGGTCTCTCCGGGAGTGCCTGTTTATACGATAGGAAGTCCTCTATTCGACAAATCGGAGATTCGGTTGGCGAATGGGAAAGTGTTCACCGTGATTGCTCATGGAGTCTCGCAGGAAAATAAATATATTCAATCCGCTAAGTTGAATGGCGCTCAATATACAAAGACTTGGTTTACTCATGAAGACGTCATAAACGGCGGGACACTGGAGTTATTTATGGGAAACCGCCCCAATAAGAAGTGGGGAGTGGGAAAAGGGATGAATCCTCCTTCCGGCGAGTTTGTCGACTGACGAAGAAAAGGCCGACCACATATCGGAACAATGCACGGGATTCCGTTATAAAAGGAAGATAAGCAGGAACAGATTCGAACAGCTCTTACGCAAATGAAGGAGGGAGCGATAGAGCAGGTTCTCGACCGTGCGGACGGAGAGATTCAGGCGTTCGGCTATTTCGGCCGCTTTCAGGCCTTCGATATAAGACATTCGAAAGATTTCTTGGCTTCTTTCAGGCAACTCGGCTATCTTTTTCATCAGTAGCTCAAGGAGGTCTTCCCGCATGAAAAGTTCGTCGGAAGCCTCAAAGAAGTCAAGTTCGTCCAATTTCAGCTGAAGGGCACGATGATCGATGACCTCTTGTTCTATATTCATCCGGCGGAGGTAATCCAAGCAGGCATTCCGGACGGAGACATAAAGAATCCGTTTCAGGTCATTCTCCGGGAGACGGAATACCTGCTTATCCCATAGTTTCAAGAATACATCATGGACAATATCTTCGGCAAAGAAACCGGAAACGAATTTCTCTGCAAAGCGTATCAACATCGGGGCATACTCCATATAAATATGCTGATATCGATCTATAATATCCAAAGATGCATTCCCCATATCTGCAAATATAACCAAAAAATCCAATTATTCATCGATAAACACCTCATATACACCGGGGTTATTGAATTTTACAGGCTCGACCTTTCCAGTGATAGCGTTCATACATTGAACAACATCGCTTCCGGTGGTCTGAACCATAACAGTCCAGCCATTCCTTTTTCTGCTGACAGACAGGATATCCGTTGTGTTGGAAGCCGGCATAACAGCCAAACCGTCGGCACAATGAATCGTTTCGATGTGATAACGGCGTACGGCTACCGGGAACTTTTGACCCTTATATACAAAGGTTGCCGGATGCTGTTCCTGATCGCTCGCCCAATCGGCATTCAACAGATAGACCGTACGACGGTCCGAGCTGTCCCAAACGGTAAAACCGACGGAAGGAGCCGCTTCCATCCAACCTTTGTCTGCTTCTTCTGCAACCGTTTTCGCTGCAATCTCTTTCATGGCTGCCACATAGTCGGCTTTCAGCGTTGCTTCGACGGGATAGTTTTTTTGAGGGAAATAGACGATTTTCCCCAAACCGTAAGCGATCTCCGTCTTAGCTGTCAGTTGCCGGTAATTTTCTCCCAACATCTCACGGATAACCGCATCGTCGGCCGGGAAACGGACCGGCTGGTCGGGTTGCAACTCTTCGTTCAGATGGGCTGCCGTGAGCAACAGTGTCCCTCCTTTGAATACAAAATCGCGGATATGCAGGAAATCATTCGCGTCGTAGCTGTTCCATCCGAGAAAGATCATCGCCTTATACCGGTCCATCACGTCTTGCGGTGCTTCGACTGGCAGCAGATCGACCGTGCCGTAAGGGGTGGATGTGAACCAACCTTCCGGCCCGCAACCATCCACGATATTGTCCGGATAAAAGACATTCAGCAGGTCGAAACTTTCGCATGCCTTGTTGAACTTCCATTTATCTCCCTTCTGCGACCACAGGCTGCCGCGACCGAACGATTTCCAGGCATCGTTACGTCCCTGGATCACAGCGATATTGCTTCTCAAGTCGCCACGGCGGGAATGCGTCTCCACGAAATCGAGCATCTGGTGCTGGGCAAACAGGTGTTCCTTGCCAGAAACGGAATAGCGGTCGTTCATATATTCGTCCGTCCACAAGGCTTCTTCCGTATTCATGTGGGAAGAACCGTGCATATAGGCAACAGCCAGCGACATATACAGCCGCAGGGAATGTTTCGGATCGGTAAACGGCCCTGAGCCCCATTGCATGGCATGAAGCGTCCCGTAAAGCGGACGGCTGTAGGCGCGGGATGCGCCACGCAGGGAAGAGAGTATGATTTCTTCCGGCCCGTACATCTGTTCGGCTCCCAGCCAGTCGTAACCAGCTTGATACAAATAACGGAACAGCGTGGACGGTCCCGTATGGCGCGTGCTCGGACCTTTGGAATAGCGGAAATTGGCAACGAGCTTGCGGGCGCCGTCGGCCATATCCGTCACTCCTTCCGGATCATAATGGATAAAGACGCCGTGGTCAGTATAAATCGGACGATGTTTGGCAAAGATTCCGCCATAGGGACGGTTACGGGCAGCCATATCGGAGAAGACTCCCTGGTAGAGAAAATGCTGCCAGTAATAGTAGCCGCCGTCATTTTCATGCGCCTGCTTGCCACGGAACATCGGGGATGCCAATGTTTCCAAAGAAGGATTGATCCGGCTTCCTGCCAACGTACGTCCTTCTGCTTGCCAGGCGTACGGTATTTTCAACTGATCCAACAACCGGGTGTAGTGGCCGATGACGGCAGGGTCGGCAACGCGAAAACCGCTCCATTGGTAGGAAGGACGGAACTGATACCAGTTGCCGATCCGGTTGGAGATATACCATTTGAAGAAATAATCATACGGCGTGTATTGCTTGTCGATATAGATTTCGTCACCGGACGAAAGATAGATTTGCTCTGCTTCCTTGTCGATCACCTGGCGGATTTGTGCCTGTTCCGCACGGCTGCCGTCGTCAAACACCAGCGGGATGGCATGGCCGGCCTCGCCTGCACGCATTTCCACGACATGCAGGCCGGGGGTTTCAAACAGGCATTCCTGCTCGGCAGGTACGGCTGCTCCGTTTGCCTTCACTTTGAGGCTGACATTCGGTTTGTTCGTCTCCACCAATATGCCGAAAGAGGCGTTTTTGGCAACATATTCGGGTACGGAAATGACTTCGAAATCACGTGCGGTCTCTTCGATGATTTCCAGACCGCGCAGTTCATACGGATAAGCGGCGCGATGCGGCTCTTTCCGGAGCGTCAGCTTCATCTCGCCACTGCCTTGCAAGGTAGACGGAAGCGGGATATAGAAGTCCGCCACATTGGAAGCGCGGTCGAAGATGTTT